>Ga0308009_10000768_pt1 | contig 21278 bp, 20 predicted proteins | sample Neamet127_FD_203134 | JGI IMG/M metagenome (GOLD analysis project Ga0308009, IMG submission 203134) | Marine microbial communities from water near the shore, Antarctic Ocean - #127 | ecosystem: Environmental > Aquatic > Marine > Unclassified | place: Southern Ocean | collected 2014-07-24
CGGCCCGGTAGGTTTCTGGTCCATGATGATTTTCCTGGGAATTCTGGTTGTGGGCTTTGTCTACGAGTGGAAAAAAGGCGCCCTGGACTGGGAATAAAAAAATAAATTCCGAGGGTCTGTCGCGACAGGTTCGCAGCGCTCCACGAATAAGGCACGGCTATGTCACTTGAAGGTGTTTTTAACGAAGGCTTCATGACCACGAGTTATGACTCGGTGGTCAACTGGGCCAAAACCGGCTCGCTCTGGCCCATGACCTTCGGTCTGGCCTGCTGCGCGGTCGAGATGATGCATGCGGGTGCTGCGCGTTACGACATCGACCGTTTCGGCATGTTGTTCCGTCCCAGCCCGCGCCAGTCTGACCTGATGATCGTCGCGGGCACCCTTTGCAACAAGATGGGCCCGGCGCTGCGCAAGGTGTACGACCAGATGTCCGAGCCACGCTGGGTGCTGTCCATGGGATCGTGCGCCAACGGTGGTGGTTACTACCACTACAGTTATTCGGTGGTGCGCGGCTGCGACCGCATTGTGCCCGTCGACGTTTATGTGCCGGGCTGCCCGCCGACAGCCGAAGCCTTGATGTACGGCATCATCCAGTTGCAGCAGAAAATCCGCCGCACCAATACCATAGCGAGGGCTTGATGGGTCCCTTGCATCCCGCCACTGCCGCGCAGCTCGCAGACACAGTCACTGCTGCGCTGGGCGAAAAAGCCAAACGTGTCACTGTCGCTTTCGGCGAGGTCACAGTGGTCGTGAGCGCGTCCGACTACTCCGCCGCCGCCCTGATCCTGCGCGATGCCAAGGGCTGCCAGTTTGAGCAGTTGATTGATCTGTGTGGCCTGGATTATTCTGAATACGCAGATGGCCGTTACGATGGCCGGCGCTTTTGCGTCGCCACGCATTTGCTGTCCATCAGCCTGAACCAGCGCGTGCGCCTCAAGGTGTTCTGTGATGACGATGATTTCCCGGTTGTGGCCTCGCTCAACGATGTGTGGAATGCGGCCAACTGGTTCGAGCGAGAAGCCTTTGACCTGTTCGGCATCATTTTTGAAGGCCATAACGACCTGCGCCGCATTCTGACCGACTACGGTTTCATCGGTCACCCCTTCCGCAAAGATTTTCCGACCACGGGTTATGTCGAGATGCGTTACGACCCCGAGCAGAAGCGTGTGATCTACCAGCCGGTCACCATCGAGCCGCGTGAAATCACGCCGCGCGTGATCCGCGAAGACAACTATGGGGGGGTGCAGTAGGCATTTGTCATTGCGGGCTTGACCCGCAATCCACGGTGGCGTGTCCACCAGCATGGATGCCGGATCGAGTCCGGCATGACAAATCAAAGGCAAAACCAAACATGGCTGAAATCAAAAACTACACGCTCAACTTCGGGCCCCAGCATCCGGCTGCCCACGGCGTGCTGCGCCTGGTGCTTGAACTCGACGGCGAGGTGATCCAGCGCGCCGACCCGCACATCGGCCTGCTGCACCGCGCGACCGAAAAACTCGCCGAAAGCAAGACCTACATCCAGTCGCTGCCCTACATGGACCGGCTCGACTATGTGTCGATGATGTCCAACGAGCATGCCTACTGCCTGGCCATCGAAAAACTCATCGGCGTGGACGTGCCTGTGCGCGCCCAGTACATCCGCGTGATGTTTTCGGAGATCACGCGCCTGCTCAACCACTTGCTGTGGCTGGGTGCGCACGGTTTTGACTGCGGCGCGATGAACATCCTGATTTACTGCTTCCGCGAGCGTGAGGCGCTGTTCGACATGTACGAGGCAGTGTCCGGCGCGCGCATGCATGCGGCCTACTTCCGTCCGGGCGGTGTGTACCGCGATTTGCCAGAAACCATGTCGCAGTACAAGGTCAGCAAGATCAAGAACGCCAAGGCCATCGAAGCGCTGAATGAAAACCGCCAGGGTTCGCTGCTGGACTTCATCGAGGACTTCACTGCCAAGTTTCCGAAGCTGGTCGATGAATACGAAACCCTGTTGACCGACAACCGCATCTGGAAGCAGCGTACCGTGGGTGTTGGTGTGGTGTCTCCGGAGCGCGCGCTCAATCTTGGTTTTACCGGCCCCATGCTGCGCGGCTCCGGTTTTGCCTGGGACCTGCGCAAGCAGCAACCGTACGACGTGTACGCCCAAATGGACTTCGACGTTCCCGTTGGCAAGACCGGCGACTGCTACGACCGTTACCTGGTGCGTATCGAGGAGATGCGTCAATCCAACCGCATCATCAAACAGTGTATTGACTGGCTGCGCGTGAATCCCGGCCCGGTGATTACCAGCAACCACAAGGTGGCTGCGCCTGACCGCGAGTCCATGAAGTCCAACATGGAAGAGTTGATCCATCACTTCAAGCTGTTCACCGAAGGCTTCCATGTGCCCGAGGGCGAAGCGTATGCCGCGGTGGAGCACCCCAAAGGCGAATTCGGCATTTACATCGTGAGCGATGGCGCCAACAAGCCCTACCGTCTGAAGATCCGTCCACCGGGTTTCCCGCACCTCGCCGCCATGGATGAAATGTCACGCGGCCACATGATTGCCGATGCGGTTGCCGTGATCGGCACCATGGACATTGTGTTCGGCGAGATTGACCGCTAAAACCGCATGAATTCCACCATGATTCCAGCACACACACAGGCGCCAGCGGCTGCATTGTCCGAGCAGGCTTTCGTGCGCTTTGCGCGTGAAGTTGCCAAGTACCCGGCCGACGGCAAGCAATCGGCCGTCATGGCTTGTCTCACCATCGTTCAGGAAGAGCTCGGTTTTGTCAGCGCCGACAGCGAAAAAATTGTGGCCGATTACCTCGGCATGGCGCCGATTGCCGTGCACGAGGTCACCACCTTCTACAACATGTACAACCAGCGGCCGGTGGGCAAGTACAAGCTCAATGTCTGCACCAACCTGCCGTGCCAGTTGCGTGACGGTGCCAAGGCGCTCAAGCATCTTGAACACAAGCTCGGTATTTCCATGGGCGAAAGCACGGCCGACGGCCTGTTTACCCTGCAGCAGTCAGAGTGCCTCGGTGCCTGCGCGGACTCCCCGGTGCTGCTGGTCAACGACCTGACCATGTGCAGCTTCATGAGCAATGACAAGCTGGACCAGTTGATCGACGGTCTCACATCTGCAGAGGCGAAATAACCATGACGCTTTCCGCCCACTCCATCAATCCTGCTGCGCAAAACCTGCTGTCGCAGTTTGCCGCCACCGGCGTGCAAACCTGCTTCCACGGTCGTCACATCAACCCGCAAATCCTGGCCGATCTCGACGGCAACAACTGGCGGTTGAAGGACTATGAAGCGCGCGGCGGTTACCAGGCCCTGCGCAAGATTCTGGCGCAGGGAGATGGCCAGGGCATGACGCCCGACCAGGTGATTGCCGAAGTCAAGGCGGGCGCGCTGCGCGGCCGCGGTGGTGCTGGTTTTCCGACGGGCCTGAAATGGAGCTTCATGCCGCGCCAGTTTCCGGGCCAGAAGTACCTGGTCTGCAATTCGGACGAGGGCGAGCCGGGCACCTGCAAAGACCGCGACATCATGCAGTACAACCCGCACAGCGTGATCGAAGGCATGGCGATTGCCGCCTACGCCATGGGCATCAGCGTCGGCTACAACTACATTCACGGTGAAATATTCGCGACCTACCAGCGTTTTGAAGAAGCGCTGGAAGAAGCCCGCGCCGCCGGCCTTCTCGGCGACAAGATCCTGGGCAGCGCGTTCAGCTTCCAGTTGCATGCCTCGCATGGCTTTGGCGCCTACATCTGCGGCGAAGAGACCGCCTTGCTCGAATCGCTGGAGGGCAAAAAGGGCCAGCCGCGTTTCAAACCGCCATTCCCGGCGAGTTTTGGCCTGTACGGCAAGCCGACCACCATCAACAATACCGAGACCTTTGCGGCCGTGCCCTGGATCATTCGCAACGGCGGCCAGGCCTACCTCGAATGTGGCAAGCCCAACAACGGCGGCACCAAGATCTATTCTGTCTCCGGCGATGTCGAGCTGCCCGGCAACTACGAGGTGCCCATGGGCACACCCTTCAGCAAGCTGCTGGAGCTGGCCGGCGGCGTGCGCAAGGGACGAACACTCAAGGCGGTGATTCCCGGCGGTTCATCGGCGCCGGTCCTGCCGGCATCCATCATGATGGAATGCACCATGGACTACGACTCGATTGCCAAGGCCGGCTCCATGCTGGGTTCGGGTGCCGTGATCGTGATGGACGACAGCCGCTGCATGGTCGAGTCGCTCAAGCGCCTGTCTTATTTCTACATGCACGAGTCCTGCGGCCAGTGCACGCCGTGCCGCGAAGGCACCGGCTGGCTGTGGCGCATGGTGGACCGCATTCACAAGGGGCAGGGCCGCCAGACCGACCTGGACTTGCTCAATTCGGTGGCTGACAACATTCAGGGCCGTACCATCTGCGCGCTCGGTGATGCCGCGGCCATGCCAGTGCGCGCCATGATCAAGCATTTCCGCCACGAGTTTGAGGCCATGATCAAATCACCTCGCGTTGAAGCCCTCTCCCCGACCCTCTCCCACGGGGAGAGGGTGAGAACAGAAGCGCGGAGCGCTTGAATCTTATGATTGAAATAGAACTCGACGGCCAGAAAGTGGAAGTGCTCGAAGGCAGCACGGTGATGCATGCCGCCGAAAAGGCCGGCACCTACATTCCGCATTTTTGTTATCACAAGAAACTCAGCATCGCGGCGAATTGCCGCATGTGCCTGGTGGACGTTGAGAAGGCGCCGAAACCGATGCCGGCCTGCGCCACGCCCGTGACGCAAGGCATGATCGTGCACACCAAGAGCGACAAAGCCATCAAGGCCCAAAAGGGCGTGATGGAGTTTTTGCTGATCAACCACCCGCTCGACTGCCCGATCTGCGACCAGGGTGGTGAATGTCAGCTACAGGATCTGGCCGTCGGTTACGGCAGCAGTGGCTCGCGTTACGAAGAAGAAAAACGCGTTGTTTTCCACAAGGATGTCGGCCCACTGATTTCCATGGAAGAGATGAGCCGCTGCATCCACTGCACGCGTTGCGTGCGTTTTGGCCAGGAAGTCGCCGGCGTGATGGAGCTCGGCATGTCGCATCGCGGCGAACACGCCGAGATCGAAACCTTTGTCGGCATGTCGGTGGACTCCGAGCTGTCGGGCAACATGATCGACATCTGCCCGGTCGGCGCGCTGACCAGCAAACCTTTCCGCTACAGCGCCCGCACCTGGGAGCTGTCGCGTCGCAAATCGGTGAGCCCGCATGACTCCACTGGCGCCAACTTGATCGTTCAGGTCAAGAACAACCAGGTCATGCGTGTCGTGCCGCTGGAAAATGAAGATGTCAACGAGTGCTGGATTGCCGACCGTGACCGCTTCTCCTACGAAGCGTTGGGCAGCGATGAGCGCCTGAAAAGCCCGATGATCAAGCAGGGTGGCGAGTGGAAAAAGGTGGACTGGCAGACAGCACTCGAATATGTTGCCAACGGCCTGAAGCAGATCAAGGCAGACCATGGTGCCACCAGCATCGGCACGCTGGCCAGCCCGCACAGCACGCTCGAAGAGTTGTACCTGGCCGCATCGCTGATGCGTGGTCTGGGCAGCAGCAACATTGATTACCGCCTGCGCAACGCCGAATTTGCCCCACAGCCCGGCGTGCGCTGGCTCGGCACCTCGATCGCTTCCCTGTCGCAACTGCAGCGGGTGCTGGTCGTTGGCTCCAACCTGCGCAAGGACCATCCGCTGTTTGCACAGCGAATTCGCCAGTCTGTCCGCAAGGGCTGTACCTTGAGTGCTATTAATTCCGTAGCAGAGATGGCCTCGGACGATGCCTGGGCCATGCCTGTGGTCAACAGCGTGCTGGCCGAGCCTGCGGCTTGGGCGCAGGCCCTGGCCGATGTGGCTGCCGCGATTGCCGCGGACAAGGGTGTAGCCGCTCCCGCCGCAGGCCAGGCAACGGATGCCGCCAAAGCCATCGCAAAGTCCCTGATGGGTGGCGAGCGCAAAGCTATCTTGCTGGGCAATGCTGCCGCACACCACGCCAATGCCAGCAGCCTCTTGGGCCTGGCCAACTGGATTGGCGCACAGACGAGCGCCAGCGTCGGCTACCTGACCGAAGCTGCCAACACTGTTGGCGCCCAACTGGCAGGCGCCATGCCGGCTGACAAAGGTTTGAACGCCGGACAGATGCTGACGGGCAAGCTCAAGGCGGTGCTGCTGCTCAATACCGAGCCTGAATTTGATTCGGCGGCCGGTGCAGCAGCCAAGGCGTCGCTCAATGTCGCGCAAATGATCGTGACTCTGAGCCCCTTCAAGGCCAACATGGACTTCAGCGACGTTTTGCTGCCGATCTCGCCATTCACTGAAACACCGGGGACTTTCGTGAATGCCGAAGGTAGGGTCCAGAGTTTCCATGCCGTGGTCAAGCCCCTGGGCGAAACACGTCCGGCCTGGAAGGTGCTGCGCGTGCTTGCAAACTTGCTGGATCTGCCCGGTTTTGATTTTGAGTCCTCGCAAGATGTGCTCAAGCAGGTTCAGGGCGCGCAAGCAGCGCAGGTGCCTGCGGGTAGCTTGGACAACAGCACCACGTCGGCCATTCAATTGTCTGCAGGGCAGGGCGCTCCGGTCGTCGCCAGCATTTACCAGCTTGACAGCCTGGTGCGGCGCGCAACGTCGCTGCAACTGACCGCCGATGCTCGGCGTGTTGCTGCTGAAGGAGTGGCCGCATGATTGACACCCTCTTCAACGCTGGCCAGGGATTGATGGGCGGTATCTGGCCCGGCACCGTTTGGCCGGTCATCTGGACGCTGATCAAGATTGTCTGCGTGTTGCTGCCGCTGATGGGCTGCGTGGCTTACCTGACGCTCTGGGAGCGCAAGGCCATCGGTTTTACCCAGATCCGCCTGGGCCCCAACCGCATTGGACCCTTTGGCCTGCTGCAGCCGATTGCCGATGCGCTCAAGCTGCTGACCAAGGAAATCATCATCCCGACGGCGGCCAGCAAGGGCCTGTTTGTGCTGGGTCCGATCATGACCATCATGCCCGCGCTGGTGGCCTGGGTGGTGATTCCCTTCGGACCGGATGTGGCGCTGGCCAATATCAATGCCGGCCTTCTGTTCCTGATGGCGGTCACTTCGCTGGAGGTGTATGGCGTGATCATCGCGGGCTGGGCATCGAACTCCAAATACGCCTTTCTGGGCGCCATGCGCGCCTCGGCTCAGATGGTCAGCTATGAGATCGCCATGGGTTTCTGCCTGGTGGTTGTCCTGATGGTGTCCGCCAGCCTGAACATGACCGACATTGTGATGAGCCAGGCCAAGGGCATGGGCGTGGGTTACGGCATGAATTTCCTGTCATGGAACTGGTTGCCGCTGCTGCCGATTTTTGTCGTGTATTTCATCTCCGGCCTGGCCGAGACCAACCGCCACCCGTTCGACGTGGTCGAGGGCGAGTCTGAAATCGTCGCGGGCCACATGGTCGAATACTCGGGCATGGCGTTTGCCATGTTCTTCCTGGCCGAATACGCCAACATGTGGCTGGTCGCCATCCTGGCGGTTATCCTGTTCCTGGGCGGCTGGTTGCCTCCGTTCGAGTTCCTGTCCTTCATTCCGGGCTGGATCTGGCTGGGCGCCAAGACCTTTGTTGTCGTGACCATGTTCCTGTGGGTGCGCGCCACCTTCCCGCGTTTCCGTTACGACCAGATCATGCGTTTGGGCTGGAAGATTTTCATTCCCGTGACGCTTGTCTGGCTGGTCGTCGTCGGCGCCTGGATGCAGACCTCATACAACATCTGGAAGTGAACATGAGTGCAGTTGCCTCCGTCAAAGACTTTGTATCGAGCTTCATGTTGACCGAGCTGTTCAAGGGCATGGCCCTGACCGGCAAGTACATGTTCAAGCGCAAGATCACAATCCAGTTCCCGGAAGAAAAAACCCCGTTGAGCCCGCGCTTTCGTGGTCTGCACGCACTGCGTCGTTATGACAACGGCGAGGAGCGCTGCATCGCCTGCAAACTCTGCGAAGCCGTGTGCCCGGCCATGGCCATCACCATCGAGTCCGATGTGCGTGAAGATGGCAGCCGCCGCACCTCGCGTTATGACATCGACCTGACCAAGTGCATTTTTTGCGGCTTTTGCGAAGAAAGCTGCCCGGTGGACTCCATCGTTGAAACGCACATCTTTGAATACCACGGCGAAAAACGCGGCGACCTGTACTTCACCAAGGACATGCTGCTGGCCGTGGGCGACCGTTACGAAAAAGAAATTGCAGCCAACCGCGCTGTCGATGCCAAGTACCGCTGAAAACCCCGACTGATGCTGGCTCAAGAAAGATTTGCAGAACATGGACGCTAGAACAGGTCTCTTTTATGTCTTCGCTTTGGTGCTGCTGTTCGCGGCATTCAAGGTGATCACTGCGCGCAACCCGGTGCATGCCGCCCTGTACCTGGTGCTGGCTTTTTTCCAGGCCGCAGCGGTCTGGATATTGCTGAAGGCCGAGTTCCTGGCGATCACGCTGGTGCTGGTTTATGTTGGTGCGGTGATGGTGCTTTTCCTGTTCGTCGTGATGATGCTCGATGTCAACATGGACGGTGTGCGCAAGAATTTCTGGAAGCACTTTCCGCTCGCTGCCACCGTCGGCACCTTGATCGCCCTTGAGATGGCGGCCGTGCTGATCGGCGGCTTTCCCCCGAGCCAGGAGCCCAAGGCGGCGCTGGGCGTGGCCGGCCAGGCCGTGGAGCAGTTCTCCAACACCAAGGAACTGGGCAAGGTTCTGTACTCCGAGTATCTCTACCCGCTTGAAATTGCGGCAGTGATCCTGCTGGTGGCCATTATTGCGGCGATTGCGTTGACCCTGCGCGAGCGCAAGGACTCCAAGTACATCAACCCGGCAGACCAGATTCGCGTCAAGAGCGCTGACCGCGTCAGCCTGGTAAAAATCCAGCCCACGGTGGCTGCATCCGTGGTCACAGCCACAGAGGACAAAGCATGATGGTCACGCTCGGACACTTCCTGACGCTGGGCGCCATCCTGTTCGCCCTGTCGGTGATCGGCATCTTCCTGAACCGGAAAAACCTGATCGTGCTGTTGATGGCCATCGAGCTGATGCTGCTGGCCGTCAACATGAACTTCGTGGCCTTCTCCTATTACCTCAACGACATGGCCGGCCAGATTTTCGTATTTTTCATCCTGACCGTGGCGGCTGCCGAATCCGCGATCGGCCTGGCCATCCTTGTGCTGCTGTTTCGCAACAAGTCCAGCATCAACGTCGACGAACTCAACACGCTCAAAGGGTAGAAGATCATGAGCCAAACCCTTTCGGCCGCCACGTTGCTGGCTGTTCCCCTGGCGCCCCTGGCGGGCGCTTTGCTCGCCGGTATTTTTGGCACCACCTTCGGCGGCAACTGGATAGGACGCCGCCTGTCGCACACGCTCACCATTCTGGGCGTGCTGGTGGCTTTTGTGATCTCGGCCATGACGCTCAAAAGCGTGGCAATTGACGGCGCCCGTTTCAACGAGACGCTTTACACCTGGATGGTGGTCGGCGGGCTGAAGATGGAGATCGGCTTCCTTGTCGATGGCCTGACCGCCATGATGATGTGTGTCGTGACTTTTGTGTCACTGATGGTGCACATCTACACCATCGGCTACATGGAAGAAGACGAGGGCTACAACCGTTTCTTCGCCTACATCTCGCTGTTCACCTTCTCGATGCTGATGCTGGTGATGAGCAACAACATGCTGCAGCTATTTTTTGGCTGGGAGGCGGTGGGCCTGGTGTCTTACCTGCTGATCGGTTTCTGGTTCAACAAGCCGACCGCCATCTTTGCCAACATGAAGGCCTTCCTGGTCAACCGCGTCGGCGACTTCGGCTTCATCCTTGGCATCGGCCTGCTGGCCGCTTACACGGGCACGCTCAACTACGCCGAAGTGTTTGCGAAGTCGGGCGAAATTGCCAGCCTCAACCTTCCCGGCACCGACTGGCTGCTGATCACCGTGATCTGCATCTGCCTGTTCATTGGCGCCATGGGCAAGTCGGCGCAGTTCCCGCTGCATGTCTGGTTGCCAGACTCGATGGAAGGCCCGACGCCGATTTCTGCGCTGATCCACGCCGCCACCATGGTGACGGCCGGCATCTTCATGGTGGCGCGCATGTCACCGCTGTTCGAGCTGAGCGATACCGCCCTGAGTTTCATCATGGTGATAGGCGCGATCACCGCGCTGTTCATGGGCTTCCTCGGCATCATCCAGAACGACATCAAACGCGTTGTCGCTTATTCCACCCTGTCGCAGCTCGGCTACATGACGGTGGCCCTCGGTGCTTCGGCCTATTCGATGGCGGTTTTCCACCTGATGACCCATGCCTTCTTCAAGGCCTTGCTGTTTTTGGCAGCTGGCTCGGTCATCATGGGGGTGCACCACAACCAGGACATTCGCTGGATGGGAGGCCTGCGCAAGTACATGCCCATCACCTGGATCACGGCACTGATTGGCTCCCTGGCCCTGATCGGTACGCCGCTGTTTTCCGGGTTTTATTCGAAGGATGAAATTATTGAAGCGGTTTATTTCAGCAATCTGCCCGGCGCAGGCTTTGCCTACTTTGCGGTGCTTGCCGGGGTGTTTGTGACCGCCTTCTATTCTTTCCGGATGTATTTCCTGGTCTTTCATGGCAAGGAGCGTTTTGACCAGAACCCCGATGCCCACCACGATGGCCATCACGATGATCACCATGGCCACGAGACGCATCACGCTCCGCGCGAGTCACCGTGGGTGGTGACGGCGCCGCTGCTGCTGCTGGCTATCCCCTCGGTGGTCATCGGTTTCATGACGATTGACGCCATGCTGATCGGCGATTTTCTGAAAGACGCGATCACGGTCAATGCCGACAAACATCCGGCCATGACCGAGTTGATCAAGATTTACCACGGTCCGGTACAAATGGCCTTGCACGGCCTGACGGCGCCGCCATTCTGGCTCGCGCTCGCTGGTGTGGCCTTGGCTTACTACCTGTACATCGTCAACCCAGCGCTCCCAGCAGCCATCAAGCGCCGGGTGGAACCGCTCTACACACTGCTCGAAAACAAGTACTACATGGACTGGTTCAATGAAAACGTGCTGGCCCGCGGTGCACGCGGGCTCGGCATCGGCCTCTGGAAGGGCGGCGACGAAAAGATGATCGACGGCGCGTTGGTCAATGGCTCCTGGAAACTGGTGGGCTGGGTGTCCAGCATCGTGCGCAAGGTCCAGACCGGCTACATCTACCACTACGCACTGGCCATGATCGTGGGTATTTTTATCCTGATCAGCTATTTCGCGACCTGGCCGATGATCAAAGAACTGCTCAACAAGTAAGCCAATAGGAATAACAAAAATGGGATTGTTGAGTCTTGCCATCTGGACGCCGATCTTTTTCGGCGTCGTGCTGCTGGCGCTCGGACGTGACGAGCAGGCGCGCAGCGTGCGCTGGATCGCGCTGATCGGCGCCCTGGTCAGTTTTCTGGTGACCCTGCCGCTGTACAGCGGCTTTGAACTGGGCACGGCTGCGATGCAATTCGTCGAAAAGGCCGCATGGATCGACCGTTTCGATATCAACTACCATCTCGGTGTGGACGGCATCTCGATGTGGTTTGTGCTGCTGACGGCCTTCATCAACGTGGTCGTCATCATCGCGAGTTGGGAGTCCATCACCAGCCGCGTGAACCAGTACATGGCGGCCTTTCTGATCCTCAGCGGACTGATGATCGGCGTGTTCGTCGCACTCGACGGCATGTTGTTTTATGTGTTTTTCGAGGCGACGCTGATCCCGATGTACCTGATCATCGGCATCTGGGGCGGGCCGAAGAAGATTTACGCCGCCTTCAAGTTTTTCCTCTACACGCTGCTGGGCTCACTGCTGATGCTGATCGCGCTGATCTTCCTGTACGTCAAGTCGGGTGGCAGTTTTGATCTGGCGACCTGGTACACCCTGCCGCTCAGCGGTACGGCTCAGACTTTCCTGTTCTTCGCGTTTTTTGCGGCCTTTGCCGTCAAGGTGCCGATGTGGCCGGTGCACACCTGGCTGCCCGATGTGCACGTCGAGGCGCCCACCGGTGGCTCCGCCGTGCTGGCGGCCATCATGCTCAAGCTGGGCGCTTATGGCTTCCTGCGCTTTTCGATGCCGATTGCACCCGACGCCGCGCGTGAATGGGCCTGGTTGATGATCGCGCTGTCACTGATCGCGGTGATTTATGTGGGCCTGGTCGCCATGGTCCAGCAGGACATGAAAAAACTGGTGGCCTACTCGTCGGTGGCCCACATGGGTTTTGTCACGCTGGGTTTTTTCATCTTCAACGACCTCGGTGTGTCCGGTGGCATCGTGCAGATGATTGCGCACGGCTTTGTCTCCGGCGCCATGTTTTTGTGCATCGGCGTGTTGTACGACCGTGTGCACTCGCGCGAGATTGCGAGTTACGGCGGCGTTGTCAACACCATGCCCAAGTTCACCGCGTTTGCGCTGCTGTTTGCCATGGCCAACTGCGGCCTGCCGGCCACGGCCGGTTTTGTCGGCGAGTGGATGGTCATCCTGGGCGCCATCAAGTTCAATTTCTGGATCGGCCTGGCTGCGTCCACCGCCCTTATTTTCGGCGCCGCCTACACGCTTTGGATGTTCAAGCGGGTGTACCTCGGGCCTGTCACCAATGACGACGTCAAGGGCCTGACCGACATCAACAGCCGCGAGTTTCTGATGCTTTCGCTTCTGGCGATCGCCGTGATGGTCATGGGCATTTATCCCAAGCCCTTCACCGATGTGATGGACAGCTCGGTGGCCGGCCTGCTCAAGCATGTGGCCGTCTCCAAGCTCCCCTAAGCAACCCTTCCAAAAGAATTCAGATGATTGACAAACTCAGTTGGATCGCGGTTTACCCGGAGATCGTTTTATTGACGATGGCCTGTGTCATCTTGCTGGTGGACCTGGGCGTCAAAAGCCCGCAGCGCACGCTGACCTATGTGTTGACGCTGCTCACGCTGGCCGTGGTGGCTGCGCTGACGGCCGTCTACGCCATCGGCGGCAACACGGTGTACGGCTTCGGCAACATGGTCGTGAGCGACCCCATGGCTAACTGGCTGAAGTGTTTCGCATCGATTGCCATGATGGTCACCTTGGTCTATGGGCGGCCCTATGCCGCAGACCGGCAGATGCTGCGCGGCGGCGAGATGTTCACCTTGGCCATGTTTGCGCTGCTGGGCATTTTTGTGATGATCTCGGGTCACAACTTCCTGGTGATCTACATGGGCCTGGAGTTGATGACGCTGTGCAGCTACGCGCTGGTAGCGCTACGCCGCGACAACGCGACCGCCACTGAAGCGGCGATGAAGTATTTTGTGCTGGGTGCGCTGGCATCGGGCTTCCTGCTGTATGGCCTGTCGATGATGTACGGCGCCACCGGCTCCCTCGACGTGGGTGAGGTCTACAAAGCCATTGCCAGTCGTCAGGTGAAACATTCGGTGCTGGTGTTCGGTCTGGTCTTTATCGTGGCCGGTCTCGCCTTCAAGCTAGGCGCCGTGCCTTTCCACATGTGGCTGCCCGACGTTTACCAGGGCGCACCTACTGCCATCACCTTGCTGATTGGCGCAGCACCCCAGCTCGCTGCCTTCGCCATCTGTATCCGTCTGCTGGTGCAGGGCATGCTGCCGCTGGCCATCGACTGGCAGCAGATGCTCGCCATCCTCGCGATAGGCTCCTTGCTGGTGGGTAACCTGGCGGCCATTGCGCAGTCCAATCTCAAGCGCATGCTGGCTTTTTCCACCATCTCGCAGATGGGGTTTCTGCTGCTGGCCTTGCTGGCCGGTGTGGTCAACGGCAACCAGCTCAATGCCGAATCCGCCTACGGCGCGGCCATGTTTTATGTCATCACTTACGTGCTGACCACCCTTGCGGTCTTCGGCATTATTTTGCTGCTCGCGCGGGTTGGCCATGAATCCGAGGAAATCACCGACCTGGCCGGCCTGAACCAGCGCAGCCCGCTGTTTGCCGGTGTCATGGCCGTCTGCATGTTCTCGCTGGCCGGTGTGCCGCCGGTGGTTGGCTTCTATGCCAAGCTCGGCGTGCTGCAGGCGCTGGTGTCCTCGCAGCAAACCTTGTATCTTGTGCTCGCCGTGTTCGCCGTGATGATGTCGCTGGTCGGTGCCTTTTATTACCTGCGTGTGGTCAAGGTGATGTATTTCGATGCCCCCAACCCCGGCATGTCGACCGCTATCGATGCTCCGTCAGACGCCCGCGTGGTGTTGTCCATCAATGGTGCGCTGGTGCTGCTGCTCGGCCTTATGCCCGGCGGGCTGATGACCTTGTGCACCCAGGCGATTGCCAGCGTCGTTAAATCCCTGGGGACTTGAACCGTATGACGCAAACTTTTTCAGTCTGGCTGGTGGTGGCGCTGGCTTTGGTGGTCGCCAATCTGCCTTTTATCAGCAACCGGCTGCTTGCGGTATTTCCCCTGACCGGACCCAAGATGCTCGCGGTGCGGGTGGCCGAAATGGTGTTTTGGTACTTCGTGGTCGGCGGCATCGGCTTGTTGCTGGAGCAGCGGGCTGGGCAGATCGCGCCGCAGGGCTGGGAGTTTTATGCGATCACTGCCACGCTGTTCATCACCTTTGCCTTCCCCGGCTTTGTGTACCGCTACCTGTTCAAGCACCGTTAGTGCTGCAGCACGGAAGTAGCGAAACCCAATGAAAGTGATGACTTCGTGCCCAGGGCAAGGCGCAAGCCGCAGTGAAGGCTGTGCGCCTTCGCAAGGATTGCAACACCGCCATGGGTGCGAAGGCGCGCTTTCATGTTTCGATATTTTCGGGTTGCAGTACTAGCCATGGTGCCGGCTGACTCGCCCTCGGCGCCTCCCGGCAAGGCAGACGACGCTCACCTCCAGGAGCACACGCTCACCAGCCGCGAATTGATCAAGGGGCATTTTCTGCATGCCTTTCGCGACACCGTGCGTTTGCCCAACGGCAGGAAAGCTTCTCGCGAATATGTGCGCCATCCCGGCGCGGTAATGATCATCGCCCAGCTCGATGACGGACGCCTGGTGCTTGAGCGCCAGTATCGCTACCCGGTGCATGCCGTGATGGTCGAGTTTCCTGCCGGCAAGCTCGACCCCGGCGAAGGTTCGCTCGTGTGCGCGCAACGTGAGTTGCTGGAAGAGACCGGCTACACCGCACGCCGTTGGGCCCGCGCCGGAGTAATGCACCCGGTGATTTCCTACTCGACCGAAGTCATCGACATCTGGTTTGCCAGTGACCTGACTGCTGGCGCGCGCCAGCTCGATGCCGGCGAATTTCTCGACGTGTTCACCGCCAGCCCGGCCGAGTTGCTGCAGTGGTGCAGCGATGGCCGTGTCACCGACGGCAAGACCCTGACGGGTGCGCTCTGGCTGCAAAACGTCTTGTCCGGCGCATGGGTTCTGGACTGGCAGGACTGCGCCGGCCCCGACGCTGCCCGATAATCAGGGCATGAAAGTCCTCAACCTCCAGTGTTCGCACCAGCACGCCTTTGAAGGCTGGTTTGCATCGGAAGACGACTTTCAGGGCCAGCTCGCGCGAGGCCTGGTGACCTGCCCCTTGTGCGCAGATCCCGGTATCCACAAAATGCCAAGTGCGCCCCGTCTCAATTTTGGCGCGCCGGTACCGGTCCCCGCTGCAAGCGTACGGGAGCTGTCGGTGCCGACTGCCAGCCCTGCCGCCGGTTCACTGCAGGAAGTTGCGCCGCTGGCTGCGCCCTCCGGGCCCGCGGAGTTCCTGAAAGCCCTGCGCCAGGTCATGGCCAACACCGAAGACGTCGGTGAACGCTTTGCCGATGAGGCGCGCGCCATGCATTACGGGGATGCGGAGCAGCGCAGCATACGCGGCCAGGCCAGCCGGGCCGAAGCCATCGAACTGATCGAGGAGGGTATTGAGGTGATGCCCTTGCCGCTGTCGGCGGCCGTGAAAGAAACGCTACAGTAGTGCTGGCCTGACAGCCTGTGGGCTGTCATCCCGGACTTGATCCGGGATCCATGCCGCGCAGTCACCACGATCCGGGTTTCACGTCGCATGGATTGCGGGTCACGCCCGCAATGACAATTCAAAATTACGGGTACAAACCGCGCAACTCACGCGTATGCAAAATCCGCTTGCAGGCCACGATAAACGTCGCCGTGCGCAAGCTGACCTTGTTGTCCTGCGACACCTGCCAGACGCCGGCGAAGGCTTCTTTCATGATGCGCACCAGGCGCGCGTTGATTTCGGCCTCGTCCCAGAAGAAGCTTGAAAAATCCTGCACCCATTCGAAGTAGCTGACCGTCACGCCGCCGGCGTTGGCAATCACGTCGGGCAGCACCAGCACATTGCGCTCCTGCAGGATGTCGTCGGCTTCGGGTGTGGTCGGGCCGTTGGCGCCTTCAATGATCATGCGCGCCTTGATGCGGCCGGCGTTGTCTTTGGTGATCTGCTGCTCCAGCGCGGCGGGGATCAGGATTTCGCAGTCCACGTCCCAAAACTTGTCGTCGGCCAGGGCTTCAGCCTGCGCAAAGCCGCCGACGCTGCCGGTATCAAGCACATGTTTGAGCAGCGACGGCACGTCCAGGCCGGCCTCGCGGTAAATCGTGCCGCCGTGGTCCTGCACTGCGACGATGCGCGCGCCGGCCTCGGCGAACAGCTTGCCGGCCACACCACCCACATTGCCGAAGCCTTGCACCGCCACGCGTGCCGTGCTGATGTCCAGGCCAATGTGTTTGGCCGCCTCAGCACCCACCGTGAACACACCGCGTCCGGTGGCTTCGCGCCGGCCCAGCGAGCCGCCCAGGTCCACCGGTTTGCCGGTGACCACGCCGGTCGCGGTGGAGCCGGTGTTCATCGAGTAGGTGTCCATCATCCAGGCCATGATCTGCTCGTTGGTGTTGACGTCGGGCGCGGGGATGTCCTTGTTCGGGCCGATGATGATACCGATCTCGCTGGTGTAGCGGCGCGTCATGCGCTCAAGCTCGCCGCGCGACAGCTTCTTCGGGTCCACACGAATGCCGCCCTTGGCGCCGCCGTAGGGCACATTGACGGCGGCGTTCTTGATCGACATCCAGGCCGACAGCGCCATCACTTCGGACAGCGTCACGTCCTGGTGAAAACGCACACCACCCTTGCCGGGTCCACGCGAGACGTTGTGCTGCACGCGGTAACCCTCGAAGTGCGCCACCGTGCCGTCGTCCATGTGGATGGGCACATCAACAATCAGGATGCGCTTGGGGCGCTTGAGGGTTTCGGCCCAACGCGCCAGGTTGCCCAGGTGCGGAATCACCCGGTCCACCTGCTGCAGGTAGTTGCCCCAGGGACCAAGCTGGTCGGCTTGCAGGTAGGAGGGCAGGGAATGGGCGCCGGGCGCGGTGGCAGGGCTGGATGCTTGCATGAAAAACTCCTGGTGGACAAATCAATGTCTGGAGCTTAGGCCTGTGGCCAGGGCTTGTCCAAGGCCAGCTTTATGCTTTCCGATGCAAAAAATGCATGAGGTGACGGCCGGGTCCTCAGTCCATGAACTGCAGCGCTGCCAGCCGGGCATAAACGCCGTTGGCGGCGACCAGCGAGTCGTGCGTGCCCTGCTCGACCAGCTTGCCGTGGTCCAGCACGATGATGCGGTCGGCCTGCTGCACGGTTGCCAGCCGGTGCGCGATGACCAGTGTGGTGCGGCCCTTCATGGCCGACTCCAGCGCAGCCTGCACCATGCGTTCGCTTTCGGCGTCCAGGGCGCTGGTGGCTTCGTCGAGCAGCAGCAGCGGCGAGTTTTTCAGCATGGCACGCGCAATCGCGATGCGCTGGCGCTGGCCGCCTGACAGGCGCACGCCGCGCTCTCCCAGGAAGGTGTCGTAGCCCTCGGGCAGGGTCATGATGAAGTCGTGCGCAAACGCGGCCTGCGCAGCGGCTTTGGTTTCCTCGTCGCTGGCGCCGGGCTTGCCGTAACGGATGTTCTCCAGCGCACTGGTCGAAAAAATCACCGCGTCCTGCGGCACGATGCCGATGCGCCCGCGCAGGTCTTCCAGCGACAGCGCGCGCGTCGCCACGCCGTCGATGTCGATGCGGCCCGAGGCCGGGTCGTAAAAACGCAGCAGCAACTGGAACACCGTGCTTTTGCCGGCGCCGCTGGGCCCGACGATGGCCACGGTTTCGCCAGGCGCCACGTCCAGCGAAAAATCGGTAAGCGCCGCCTGCAGCGGACGCGACGGGTAGTGAAAGTTGACTGCTTCAAATTTGATAGCGCTTCCAGCCCGCAGGACAGGGGCTACAGCCGGATTTAATGGTGAGGTGACGGGTGAACGCGTCTCCAGCAGCTCCATCAACCGCTCGGTTGCGCCAGCGGCGCGCAGCAGGTCGCCATAGACCTCGCCGAGCACTGCGGTGGCGCCCGCCAGGATGATCACGTAGACCACGGTCTGGCCCAGGTGCCCGGCCGTGATGTCGCCGCGCATCACCGCCTGCGTGCCCTGGTACAGGCCCCAGAGCAGCGCGCCTGAAGTGGCGATGATGATGAAGGCGATCAACACCGAGCGCGCCCGTGTGCGGCGTACGGCGGTGTCGAAAGCGTCCTGGGTCGACACATCGAAACGCGCCGACTCGCGCGCCTCGGCGGCGTAACTCTGCACCACCGGTATGGCGTTGAGGACCTCGGCCGCAATCGCGCTGGAGTCGGCGACCCGGTCCTGGCTGGCGCGCGAGAGCTTGCGCACACGCCGGCCGAACCACACCGAAGGCAGCACAATCAACACCAGCACGCCCAGCACCTGGAACATCAGGTAGGGGTTGGTATAGACCAGCATGCCCAGCGCGCCCACACCCATCACCGCATTGCGCAGTCCCATGCTCAGCGACGAGCCCACCACGGTCTGCACCAGCGTGGTGTCGCCGGTCAGGCGCGACAGTACCTCGCCAGTCTGGGTGGTCTCGAAAAATTCAGGGCTTTGCCGCAGCACATGGCCGTAGACCGCATTGCGCAGGTCGGCCGTCACACGTTCACCCAGCCAGCTCACCATGTAAAAGCGCCCGGCTGAAAAAAGACCCAGCGCTGCGGCCACACCGAACAGCTCAAAGAAGTGGGTGCGCAGCGCCATCAGCTGCGCGCCCTTGTCGTCCACGCTCAGACCGCCGTCAATCAGGCTGCGCAGCGCGAGCGGAAACACCAGCGTCGCCACCGCAGCCATCACCAGGAAAAAAACGGCCAGGGCGATGTGACCGCGGTAGGGACGCAGAAAAGGCAACAGGCCAGACAGCGAGCGGGGTTGGCCCTTGGCGGCCAGGGTAGCGGGAGAAGAGGTAGCCATGGAGCGAGTTTAGCGAAGCACCGTTTCGCCGCTGCGCTGACTCCTGTCGCGGTCTGTGCTTAGCCCAGGGAGGGCCGGCTCGCCTTCCGGGTCTTGGTCTTGGTCGCTGTTTTGCCCCGCGCCTTGCCCGCCGCCGCCTGGCGCAGCCCGGCCAGCGCCGGCGCCAGCACCGTCATGTCGGCATCGGCCGCATACACCGCATAGGCCGGGTACAAAAATTCCGGCGAACCCGCCACGCGGTGCAAGCGACCTTGCTGAATGTGAGGGCGCACCACGTTCTGACGGAAGTACCCCGCGCCGCCCACGGCCAGCAAATACTCCAGGCCCAACGGCCCGAGGCTGGACGACAAGCCCACGCTGGACAGCTCGGGAAACGCCAGGCTGTGCTGCGCCGCAAACTCGCGCCCCCAGTCCACATACACATAGTCGGCCGCCTGCGGTGCCTTGCGCGCGGGCGTGGTGCTGACAAGTACCAGTTTTTCTTCAATCAGCAGCTCGATGCGCAGGCCCGGCCGCTGGCGCGGTGCATAGGCGATCACGATGTCCAGCGTGCCGTGCGCCGCGCATTCAAGCAGGTCCTCGGCCACGCCGACCTCGGTGCGCAGCGCCAGGTCAGGCGCATGCGCGCGCATCCACAGCAGCCAGTCGAGCAGCAGCGGCTGCCACAGGCTGATCTCGCAGCCCACCGTGACCAGCGCACGCCGTCCCGACGGCACCGCCATCTGCTGGCGCGCCCGCTCCCAGACCTGCACCAGCGTCATCGCATGGCGCACAAACTGTTCGCCGGCCGGCGTCAGTGAGGCGCCCGCCTTGTTGCGCACAAAAAGCTGGCGGCCCAGCATGTCTTCCAGCGTCTTCACACGCGCGCTGACGGCGGTCTGCGTCACATGCAGGCGCTCGGCTGCCTGCACAAAGCTGCGGCAGGCCACGATTTCCAGAAAGGTGCGGGCGAGGTTGATGTCCATGTTTTTAGGTGTTGCTATCCAGCACTTTTAATGCACTCAACCGCAATATAAGTCGTTTTACTTTTATACTGGTTAACCCTATATTTACGGCATGGCCTCTGTTCGGCAGCCTTCTTCTGCCGTCATGTCAGTCCCAAAGGAAACACCATGACCTCCACCACTTTTTTCTCTGGCTCCTCGTCCTCTTCCAGCATTGCCGGCAAGCGTTTTGCACCGGCCTCTCCGCTGGTCAGCAAAGCCATGGCTGGCGCTCAGGCGGCGCATCAGGCGTCGCGCGCCTTGATCAGCGCCCTGTCGGCTTACCCGTGGATGACGCGAGCCATGTTCGCCGGCATGAGCCCACGCGCCCGCCGCCTGTTGCGCGCAGCCTACTGATTCGGTTGATCAATCACTGGCCAGTCGCTATTATTTTGATAGCTGTTAGCGCTTACCAGCTATGGGCTGGAGGCCGATTTGGCTTGTAATCAATTCAGCAGACGCTGCACTTCCTCGAGCACGGCCTCCAAGGCCGGCGTGCCCGGCGTCACCAGGTCAAAGTGCCCGGCACCCGCCACGTCGCGCAGGCGCACGCGGCTGGCCGCTTTGGCAGGCAGCGCGTTGCGGTAGTCGCGCGCCGCACGCAGCGGGACGATCTGGTCGTCGGTCGCGCTGACCATCACCACCGAGCGAATAAAGTCCGGCAAGCCCAGGCGCGCCGGCGATACATCGGCGTAGGCATCACTGCCGCCACCGCTGAGCCGCTCCAGAATGCCGCGCCCGCAACTGCCGGGCAGTCGCGGCGCAAACGCCGCCAGGTCGCCCACACCGGCCATGCCCACCACGCCGCGGACCGGCTGCGGCTCGCTGCTTTGATGCAGCGGGCTGCCCGCTGGCAAGCGCGTGCGCGACGCCGCCCACAGCGCCAGGTGCCCGCCCGCCGAATGGCCGGCCAGCACGCTGCGCATCATGTCGATGCCGAGCCTGGGCGCTTCGCTGCGCAGCCGGTCCACCGCCGCAGCCACATCAAGGTACAGGTTGGGGTAGC
>Ga0308009_10000770_pt1 | contig 21239 bp, 20 predicted proteins | sample Neamet127_FD_203134 | JGI IMG/M metagenome (GOLD analysis project Ga0308009, IMG submission 203134) | Marine microbial communities from water near the shore, Antarctic Ocean - #127 | ecosystem: Environmental > Aquatic > Marine > Unclassified | place: Southern Ocean | collected 2014-07-24
ATAAAAGCAGCGAGTTCTAAAGAAGCAATAAACTTATCTGTATATTTAATTTCTTTACCGTGGAATAAAGGTCGAAGAACAAAAATTACTGATAATATTATTACACGCGGATGGGCAGATTTACAAAATCATACATCCTTAACAAAAGGTACGCCCCTAAAACCAGACATATTTTACGAAATGACTTTTAATTTGCAGCCAGATGATCAAATTATTAAAAAAGGACAGCAAATAGGTTTGATGATTTTTTCTAGTGATAGTGAATATACACTATTACCAAAACCAGGAAGCGAATTGACTATTGATTTAGATGCTACCAAATTACTACTTCCAATTGTTGGAGGAAAAAATGCTTTTAAAAAATCTATTGAATAAAAACAAAAAAAATGACCTCTACAGAAATTGCATTACTTCTAAATAATGATGCTGAAAAAATTACGAGAATTGGAGAAATTATTGGGAAGAAAATTCCTGAAAAAGATAATTTCAGTAATTTAAATGAATTTGAAAAAACATTTATTTATTTAGATGTTCTAGAAGACAGTGTTTCAAACGGAGGATTTATACAGTTCTTTTTTAATTCTTCTGGGCAATTTGTCCATGAAATATTTCAAGCATATCTTGCAATTAAAGCAGAACATACCGTTAATATTCTAACCAAAGCCATTTACTTATTCCCAGTAATGCCAGTTCCTAAAAACTTAAGAATACGGCAACAAATTTTAATGGAAAAAGACGCCAATATTGATTTGTGGGACGATTTAGACACGCAATTCTACAAATATGAAGACAATATTATTTCGTTAACATTGGCGTATGTTCGAAATAATATTGCTCATTTTGATTGAAAACTATTGCTCTAAAATTTTTTTAATATGTGGCTTAAAATAATTAACTCCTTTTAAAACTTTACCATCTTCTCTATAAATTGGTTTTCCGTCTTCGCCCAATTTACTCATATTACTTCTATGAATTTCATTAAAAACATCTTCTATTTTATCTTGCATACCGTGTTCTATAAGAGTACCACACAATATATACAACATATCTCCTAAAGCATCTGCAACCTCTACTAAGTCGTTATTTTCTGCAGCCTCTAAATATTCCTCGTTTTCTTCTTTCATTAAATTAAAACGAAGTAAATTTCTGTCTTTACTAATGCTTGCTGTTGGTGTATTTTTAATACCAGCACCAAAGGCTGTATGAAATTCGTGTACAGATTTTATTTTATTTTTCATTTTTATCAATTATCAATTATTATAATGTCTTTTTTAACAACCACGCCGGTGCTAGTTTTAAACCCCAAGCAACAAGTAGCCATCTCTTAGAAATATAGGCAACTCTTTTTTTCTTTTTAATAGCACTATAAATTTGATTTGCTGCTTTTTCTAGAGGCACCATCCAAAAAACAGCTGTTCCTAAAGCCATCGCTGTATCTACAAAGCCAGGCCTTATGTCCGTAACAAAAACACGGTTTGTTTTTATAGTCTTCGTTTTTATATACAAACTCTCTAAATAAGCTTTTTGATATGCTTTAGAAGCAAAATACACAGGCGCTGCACGACTGCCCCTAATGGAAGCAACAGAAGTAATTCCTACTAAATGCCCAAATTGTTGTGTTCTAAAGAGATTATACGCCAATGTATATAATTTTGTTACTCCCAAAACATTGGTGTTTACAGATTGTTCTTCTTTAGACCATTCTAATTTTGGATTCACAAAACCAACGCCTGATGATTGCACTATAAGATCTATCGTTCCAAATTCTGATACAATTTCAGAAAACACCCTTTCTAGTCCTGGAGTATCTTGTATATCATTCTGTTTTACTAAAATTTGGTCTGGAAACTTCTTTTTAAGTATTTCTAAAAGCGGCAGTCTTCTACCAGTAATAGCAACTCTATATCCTTGTTTTACTAAAACCTCAGTTAAAGATTTTCCGATACCAGAAGTTGCTCCAAAAACGATGGCGTTCTTCATTTTATTTGTAATTTTGCAGAATAAAATATTAATTTATTTGAATAGACAATATAAAGAAACTTTACGTAAGTTTTAAACTGACAAAATCTATTCATCAACAATTTACTAAACAATTAAAGTATGTTTTTAGGCGCTTATTTTACAACTGGTAGAATTATATTTATGATTTTTTTTATTTTGGCTTTTATGGCGCTCATGATCTATAGCTACAGAAAAGACATAAAAAATCATGAACGTTACTATAGAGGTGCCGGGAAAAAGGTGCTAATTTATGGCGGAATAATTGTGTTAATTTTTGTGGCAATTCGCCTTTATACAGGCCAATAATTTTTTTTAAGACTACTACTCTTTTTACTTTTTCGCATATTTAAAACAACCTACTGTATGATCATTTACCATTCCAACAGCTTGCATATATGCATACATTACAGTAGATCTAACAAATTTAAATCCTCTTTTTTTTAAGTCTTTAGATATGGTATCAGAAAGCACGGTGGTTGCCGGTACTTCGGTTTTCTTTTGAAATTTATTATGAATTGGGGTTTCATTTACATAAGACCAAATAAACTTTGAAAAAGAGCCAAATTCTTGTTGAACTTCCATAAAAACTTGCGCATTATGTATAGCGCTTCTAATCTTTAATTTATTTCTTACAATGCCTGTGTCTAACAATAAAGATTGAAACTTACTTTCTGGGTAGATTGCAATTTTACGGTAATCGAAATTGTCAAAAGCTTTTCTAAAATTTTCTCTTTTATTTAAAATAGTGATCCAACTTAAACCCGCTTGAAAAGTTTCTAAAATTAAAAACTCAAAAAGTGTTGCATCATCAAAAACAGGTTTACCCCATTCTTTGTCATGATATTCTTCATATAATTTACTATCCGTAACCCAAAAACATCTTTGCTGCATTTATTTTATTTTAATTGGCTTGATAGCAATTTGTCTTTCGTTTACATATTTAAAAACACCATCTCCAAAGAAACCGGCCTCTTCAAGCATAATTCTAATCTCTTTATTCCACTCTTTTATGGCAACCGTAGTATTTAACTCTATAGCATATACTGTGTTTTTATGAAGCGCATAATCTCCATTAAAAGGAACTCCATTTTGAGCATCCCACATACCAATAGTAGTACCTGCACTATGACCGTATTTTCCTAAAGGATGTGTATAAATTGAGGGCCTTAAGCCTTCTTTCCTTCCTTGAATTAAAGAGGCTTTTAAAATTTCATTTCCAGTAGCTCCAAGGCTCATATTACTTGTAAGAATATCTTGAACTCTGTTTCCTTTTTCAAAAGCTTCTTTTAAAAAAACAGGCACTTCATCTTCACCGTCATTTAAAATGTAGGCATGCTGCTGGCAGTCTGTATTTAAACCTATGTATGTAATTCCAAAATCACAATGCAGTAAATCTCCTTTTTGTATTATTTTTTCTGCCTTCTCTTTAGAAAAAGATTCGATATGAGATTTTAATACCTCTTTATTTCTTTGAACATCTACCGTTGGATGAAACCATGTTTCTAGACCTAAATCCGTAACTTTTTGACGCATAAACCAAACAAGATCTTCTGTCGTGGTTATTCCTGGTTGAATTACTTTTTCCGAAAAAGCTTCCCCTATAATATCATGTGTTGTTTTAACTAACTTTTTATAAAGCGTCATCTCCATTTCACTTCTTGTTTCTATCCAACCAATGGCTAATTTTTCTGCAGAAACTAATCTATTTTGATATGTCTCAGGAAGGTTTGCTACCAACTCGTCAAAATCTGTTTTCACCAATCCGTCTGCTAAAGCAAAGTGTTTAGAAAAATTAATTCCAATTTTGTCAGGATTTCGTGAAACAATAATATCCACTAAGGCTTTCCATTGATTTGGTTCTTTTTCCTTGTCCCAAGAAGACTGTATACTTTTACCAATATTGTATCTTGCCACTGCTAATCTTTCAATTATACCCTCTTTTTTATTTCTATAAAAAACAATAATTGTTCTTCTTCTTGCGTTTAACCAAGTTGCAGGTAGCATTGTTTTTAACACTGGATCTTCATTGTATTCTCTAGATATTAACAACCACATATCTATGTTTGCATTCTCCATTAAACCTGGTAAAAGGTTCTGAAATCTATCTTCTAAAATTTCATCTTTTAAAAGTGCTCTTTCTTTTTCTGGTAAAATCTGAGTGAATGAAATCTGAGTGAAAAATAATAGCACAAATACAATTGTTCTCATAAATAGTCATTTTAAATACCCTTAAATTTACTATTAAATCATCTCAAAATCAATTAATTTTAAAATAATTTTTGCAACTTTACGTATCATAAAGATTAAAACAATGAAACTACTCTCACAATTTTTACTCCTAATTTGTATAATATACTCTTTTGGATCGTGCAGTTCACTGCCCATAAATAAAACAAAACTACCCAAAGAAGCGCCTGTTGTAATTAAAAATAACAGTTTAGAATATGAAATAATGATTATAGATATTGGCTTTACTGCATACCTAGCAAGCACTGCAAAACCAGAAGGTTTCTATACTCAAAAATACATGGAAAGTAGAAATAGTATTTGGGTTACAAATTGGAATTCGAGGGCTCAAAGTCCCAGCAGGTTTGATACTAGAATTTATGAAAACCGAATAGATTACCAATCTCAAGAAGATTACGGCTATGAAGTAAATTATAAGCTTTTTAATTACTTTTTATTTGCTCAAAGAAAATATAAAATAAACTTAGGAGGTGGTTTTAGAAGCGGAAGAATTAATTAAATTTTCTGATAAGAAATAAAGCTATAATCATGCTCATTTTTTTCATCAGCTTTAAAATCTTGTCTAGCTACTTCTTTCCAAATTTTGGTATCTATATTAGGGAAATAAACATCTGCTTCAAAATTATTATGAACCAATGTAATATCTAATTGTTCTGCTAAATCTTTGGCAATAGTCTCTGTGTAAATTTGAGCACCACCAATTATAAATATTTGTGCTTCTGCTTTGGCCATCTCTATTGCTTCTTCTAAGCTATTCGCAATTAAGCACCCTTCCTTAAAATAACTTTTATTTCTAGTGATGATTATTGTCGTTCGGTTTGGTAGAGGTTTCCCGATAGATTCATACGTATTTCTACCCATTAAAATATAATGACCAGTAGTTACTTTTTTAAATCTTTTTAAATCCGCAGGTAAATGCCAAATTAAATCATTGTCTTTTCCTAAAGCGTTATTTTTTGCAATTGCAGCTATTACTGTAATCATAAATTAAATGAGTTTCTACAAAAATAAGAGAAATGATTTCAGATTTAACCTTTTTATCTCCTTTTCATTAGAAAAAGGCAAAAACAGAAGAGACTACAAAGCTAAGGCTCTAAAAATCAACAAACAAAAAAACTATTTTAACAACAATAAATGAAACCTGCAAATATATTTAATTGTTTGATACTTTTATAAAGAACACATAAACTAAAGGGTCTAACTGAAATAATCAGGCTGATACAAAAAAAACTCCTTTTCTATGTTTTATATGTAGCTGTTTTAAACAGCTACTTTTCCTTTAATATGAGGATGTGGATTGTAATCTAACAATTCAAAATCTTCAAAAGTAAAGTCTTCTATATTTGTTATTGCCGCATTCATTTTCATTTTCGGTAAAGGTCTAATATCTCTCGATAATTGCAATTCTAACTGCTCTGTATGGTTGTTATAAATATGTGCATCTCCAAAAGTATGAATAAACTCTCCTGCTTCGTAACCACAAACTTGTGCCATCATCATTGTAAACAAAGCGTAACTTGCAATATTAAAAGGAACTCCTAAAAAGATATCTGCACTTCTCTGATATAATTGACAAGATAATTTACCATCTGCAACATAAAATTGAAAAAAAGCATGACAAGGCGGCAAAGCGGCCTTACCATTAGCAACGTTCTCTGAAAAACTTACAGAAGTATCTGGCATTACTGATGGATTCCATGCGGCAACCATCATTCTTCTAGAATTAGGATTGGTTTTTAAGGTAGTTATAACTTCTTTTAATTGATCTATATCATCACTATTCCAATTACGCCATTGATGGCCATAAACCGGGCCCAAATCTCCATTTTCATCCGCCCAAGAATTCCATATTTTTACACCATTGTCTTGTAAATATTTAATATTTGTATCTCCTTTTATAAACCAAAGTAACTCATAAATAATAGATTTTAAATGCAGCTTCTTAGTGGTAACCATTGGAAAACCCTCACTTAAATCAAAACGCATTTGATACCCAAAAACACTTTTTGTTCCTGTACCTGTTCTATCTCCTTTTTCGTTTCCGCTCTCTAAAACGTGTTTTACTAAGTCGTGATATTGTTTCATTTTAGTATGTAATCTTTAATTATTTCTTCGATTATACTTTTTGTAGTAAACCTTTGTAAAAATAAAAAAGCTTCTACCATTTTTGGCGAAGCTTTATAAATGATATTTTAAAGTTATTAACGATTTAAGGATAACCTTTTTTATAATTTCCTAACAGTAATTTATTACTATCCTATAATCATTCCTGCAATTGTTGCAGACATTAAAGAAGCAATAGTACCACCAATTAAGGCCTTCATTCCAAACTCTGATAATGTTTTACGCTGTCCTGGCGCTAAAGAACCAATACCCCCAATTTGAATTCCAATAGACGCAAAATTTGCAAAACCACACAACATGTAGGTTGCCATAATAATAGATTTATTATACGCTAAATGCGTTGCGCTTGCCACGTCTTTTAATTCTGCTAATTGTATATATCCTACAAATTCACTTGCTGCTAGCTTAATACCTAATAATTGCCCCATCAACGTCATATCTGCCGTTGGCACGCCTATTAGCCACATTAATGGTGCAAATGCATACCCTAATATAAATTCTATAGAAAGCTTGTCATAAGCCGTATGTGCCGCAATTAAATCATTTAAAGAAGTAAGATTTCCTATTAAGCCTAAACCACCATTTAACATTGCTATAACCGCTACAAAAACCAATAACATGGCACCTACATTTACAGCCAAACGCAAACCTTCTGTGGTTCCGTTTGCAATAGCATCTAATATATTTGAACCTATTTTTTCTTGTGAAACAGCAACATCTGTATTTACTTCTTCTGTTTGCGGATATAAGATTTTAGAAATTACAATTGCACCCGGAGCGGCCATTACAGAGGCAGCTAATAAATGTTTTGCAAAAACCAATTCTAATTCTTTATCTCCACCACCTAGAAACCCAATGTAAGCTGCTAAAACAGCGCCTGCAACAGTTGCCATACCGCCAATCATAACCAAAAGCATTTCAGATTTATTCATCTTCTCTAAATATGCTTTAATTAACAAAGGTGCTTCTGTTTGTCCTAAAAAAATATTCCCTGCAACAGACAAACTTTCCATCCCAGAAATACCTAAAAACTTAGACAATCCGATAGCTAACATTTTAACAATCCATTGAATAACACCTAAATAAAATAATAAGGATGTTAATGCTGAAAAGAAAATAATCGTTGGTAATACTTGAAAAGCAAAAATATACCCAAAAGAATCCATGTCTGAAATTAAACCTGCAAACAAAAATGAACTTCCTGCTTTGGTATATTCTAAAATTTCAATAAAAAGCTTTCCAACTAACTCAAATGCTTTTTGAATAAATGAAACTTTTAAGACACCTATTGCAATTACTAATTGAAGCGATAATCCAATAGCTGCTTTTTTCCAGCTTATTGCTTTTCTATTCGCACTAAATAAAAATGCAATAAATATTAAAGAAAACATTCCTAAAACACCCCTCCAGAAACTTGTAAATGTAAAACTACCACTCTCAATTATACCTACTTCTTTTTGTATAGTTTCTGCATTATCTTCTAATGCAACTTCTACTACAAGTTCTTCTTTAGTTTCTGGCGTTACTATTACTTTTGCATCTTCTTGCAACGCAGAGGAAGGCGCTTCTATTATAACAGCATTATTTTTTGATTCTTTTGTTACCTCTTGACCTAAAAAAGAGAATGAGACAAAACAAAAAGCAATTAAAAATAAATTTTTCATACGTATGTTAGTTTTAAGATCTTTTACTAATTTCATCTCTAATTTTTGCAGCCAATTCATAATTTTCATCAGAAACGGCTTTATCTAATTGTTCATTTAATTCAGAGATAGATACCTTTGAAGGTGAAGATCCTGCATCCAATCCTAATAAATTTTCTGTACCTGAAGAAATTTCTTCTGTTTCAGAAAGATCATTTAAACCTAATTCATCTTCTATTTTTAAAAATACACCAGCCTTATCTAAAATATTTTCATACGTAAAAATTGGGGCTTCAAAACGAACTGCAATCGCAATTGCATCTGATGTTCTTGCATCTACAACCTCTTCTATGCCATCTTTTTCACAAATTAGACTAGAGAAGAAAACTCCATCTACTAATTTATGAATAATAACTTCTTTAATCTCTATAAAAAAACGATCTGAAAAAGTTTTAAACAAATCGTGCGTTAAGGGTCTTGGAGGTCTAATTTCTTTTTCTAAAGCAATGGCTATTGATTGAGCTTCAAAAGCACCAATAATAATGGGTAAAGTTCTGCTTCCCTCCATTTCACTTAAGACTAGTGCATATGCACCAGTTTGTGTCTGACTGTAAGAAATTCCTTTTATTGTTAGTTTTATTAAACTCATATATCTTTCTGCATAAAAAATAGCTAGTTAAATAAGTAGGTTTAGCCAGTTTTAGGGGGACAATTTACTAAAAATTATATGGCAAAACAGTTATTATTTCTTGAATTTAGTTTTTTATAAGAACTAAAGTCTTTTTATGGAATAAAGTGATTATTTAAACTCTTTTCTTTTGACGATTTGTAAAGATTTAAATTAAAAAAGCATGGCTTTCTAAAAGCTATTAATCTGGTTTAACCACAAATAATAAAAACAGCTATCCTCATAAAAAAACCTATCAAAATATTAATTTTTGATAGGTTTTTAAAATATTTTAAAAAATATATTAAGCTGCTTTAAATGCTTTTAGTTTTTCTATTAATTTAGGAATCACCTCAAACGCATCACCTACAACACCATAATCTGCGGCTTTAAAAAACGGCGCTTCTGGGTCTGTATTAATCACTACTTTTACTTTAGATGCATTTATTCCTGCCAAATGCTGAATGGCACCAGAGATACCAATTGCAATATATAAATTAGAAGCTACAGGTTTCCCTGTTTGCCCTACATGTTCTCCATGAGGTCTCCAACCTAAATCTGAAACCGGCTTAGAACACGCTGTTGCAGCACCTAAAACAGCTGCTAATTCATCAATCATTCCCCAATTTTCAGGTCCTTTTAAACCTCTACCTGCAGAAACTACAGTATCGGCATCTGCAATAGTTACTTTACCCGTAACTCTTTCCACACTTTCAGATTTTACACCAGAAGTTGCAATTGTTGCATCAAAAACCTCTAAAGTTCCTGCCACCGGGTTTTCATGAATTCCGGAAGAATTCTTAGCCAAACCAATTACTTTTTTCTCTGTAGAAATAATTGTATTTGAAAACGCCTTATTAGAAAATGCTTTTCTCTGCACTGTAAAAGGGTTTATAACAGAGGGCGCTGATACTGTATTAGAAGCATAACCCGCTTCTAAACTAACAGCTACTAATGGCGACAAATACAAACCGTTAATACTAGAATCTACCACAACAATCGTTGCATTTTCTTTAACTGCAGCTTCTGTAATAACAGCAGCATATTCTTTGGCATTAAAAGTTTTAAAAACATCGTTTGAAACCGTTAATACTTTTTCTGCTCCGTAGGTATATAATTCTGTTGCATCTGTTGCATTCATTGTTACAACTACTAGATTACTATCTAATTGTTCTGCAACTTTCTTTCCGTATGAAACTACTTCAAAAGCAGTTTTCTTAAATTTTCCGTCTGTTGAATCGGCAAAAACTAAAACTGACATATATTTTTTGTTTAATTGTTAAACTGTTTAATTTTTCAATCGCAAACTGGCCTCATTGTTCGTTGTAATTTTTACAATTAAACGCTTAAACAATTTACCAATTATACGTTATATTACTTTTGCTTCGTTGTGCAACAAGTTAATTAACTCATCTAAATTGTCTGCATCTATAAGTTTAACAGCTCCCTTTGGTGCTGGTTTTTCAAAAGAGGCTACAGAGGTTGAAGCTTCAGAACTTGTTGGCTCTAAAACCTGCAAGGGCTTTTTACGCGCCATCATAATTCCTCTCATATTAGGTATGCGCAAATCTTTTTCTTCTACAATTCCTTTTTGCCCACCAACCACTAAGGGTAATGCAGTAGATAATGTTTCATTACCTCCATCAATTTCTCTTTTTGCAGTTACATTTGTGCCATCTACCTCTACTTCTACACAACCGTTTACAAAATTAAAATCTACTAAAGATGCCAACATACCAGGAACCATTTGTCCGTTATAATCTGCAGATTCTTTTCCTGCTAAAACCAAATCATACCCACCATTCTTTACAACCGCTGCCAATTCCTTTGCAACTAAAAAACCATCTGTAGGATTTATATTTATTCTAACAGCGTCATCTGCACCAATAGCAAGGGCTTTTCTAAGAGTTGTCTCTGTTTCTACACCACCAACATTTACTACTGTTACCGTAGCACCTTGTTTTTCTTTAAACCACATTGCTCTTGTTAAACAAAACTCATCATAAGGATTAATTACAAACTGTACTCCGTTTTTGTCAAACTCAGTGTCATTATTTGTGAAATTAATTTTCGAAGTTGTGTCAGGCACATGACTAATACAAACTAATATTTTCATAAATTATAATTTTATATTCTTTCTTACGGACGAAATTACGCCTTTTTTTTAATTTACTATGCATGCATAGTAAATTATTTAATTTTTTAACAATTAAAAAAGACCTAATTACTTGTAATCTCTTCTCAATCGTAAAATTTACGAATACAAACCCTGTTGAATCAAGCCTAAAAAAGTTAAGAAAAGTGATAAAAAAATCACCAAATAAATAACTTTTTCCCGTATGAATAATAAAAACACAAGAACCCAACAGTTTAGAGCCATTTCACAAACGAAAACGATATCGAAATGTTTGTTAGTCATTTATAAAAGATATTAAATATTTCATTACTTTTGCTACACTTAAATTAATAACAATTTATATTCGATGAAAACAGTTCAATTCAGACAGGCAATTTGTGAAGCCATGAGCGAAGAAATGCGCAGAGATGAAAGCATTTATTTAATGGGTGAAGAAGTTGCAGAATACAATGGAGCCTATAAAGCTAGTAAAGGAATGTTAGACGAGTTTGGTGCAAAAAGAGTTATAGATACTCCTATTGCAGAACTTGGTTTTGCAGGGATTGCAATTGGTTCTGCCATGAATGGTAACAGACCTATCGTAGAATATATGACGTTTAATTTCTCTTTAGTTGGAATTGACCAAATTATAAATAACGCCGCAAAAATTAGACAAATGTCTGGTGGGCAATTTAATTGTCCTATTGTTTTTAGAGGCCCAACCGCTTCTGCAGGTCAATTAGGTGCAACGCACTCGCAAGCTTTTGAAAACTGGTTTGCAAATACACCAGGTTTAAAAGTTATTGTTCCTTCGAACCCTTATGACGCAAAAGGCTTATTAAAGGCTGCTATTAGAGATGATGATCCAGTAATTTTCATGGAGTCTGAACAAATGTATGGAGACAAAATGGAAATTCCTGAAGGGGAATATATTATTCCTATTGGCGTTGCAGATATTAAAAGAGAAGGTACAGATGTAACAGTTGTTTCTTTTGGGAAAATAATTAAAGAAGCTTACAAGGCTGCAGATGAACTAGCTAAAGAAAATATTTCTATTGAAATTATCGATTTAAGAACGGTACGTCCTATGGATCATGCAGCTATTTTAAAATCAGTAAAGAAAACAAATAGATTGGTGATTTTAGAGGAAGCTTGGCCTTTTGCAAGTGTTTCTTCTGAAATTACATATAGAATACAACAAGAAGCCTTTGATTTCTTAGATGCACCAATTAAAAGAATTACAACAGCAGATACACCTGCACCATATTCTCCGGTATTATTTGAAAAATGGATTCCAAATGCAAATGATGTTATAAAAGCTGTTAAAGAGGTACTTTATAAATAAATAAAATCTTATATAAATTCAAAAAATCCTTTTTTCTAAATTGAAAAAAGGATTTTTTAATGAATCTGTCTCTTCTATTTTATGCGAAAAGCATTGCGTAAATTGAACACCAATAATACTGAAAAACTTACTAAATTCACTATTTTTGCACCAAGTCTAAAAAAATTACAAGAACTATGAGCCAAAAAGAAAATACAACTTTCGATGTTTTAATTGAAATACCAAAAGGAAGTAGAAATAAATATGAATACGACTTTGATTTAAATAAAATTCGTTTCGATAGAATGCTATTCTCTTCTATGATGTATCCTGCAGATTATGGGTTTGTACCAGAAACTTTGGCACTAGATGATGACCCGTTAGATGTTTTAGTATTAGGCCATGAACCAACTTTTCCAATGTGTGTTATTGAAGTAAAACCAATTGGAGTTTTTCACATGACAGATGAAAAAGGGCCAGATGAAAAAATTATCTGTGTTCCTATTTCAGATCCTATTTGGAATGATAAAAGTGATATTTCAGATTTAAATCCACATAGACTAAAAGAAATTGAACATTTTTTTAAAGTATATAAAGATTTAGAAAAGAAAAAAGTAGATGTTGGTGGTTGGGGAGATGCCGCAGAAGCTACTCAAATTTTTCACGCATGCGTTGAAAGATACAAAAAAAGCGCCTACAAAAAGACGGATAAATTCAAGATTTAATAAAACACATGCCCATATTTTACCAACCTCTTAAAATTAACTTTTTAAGAGGTTTTTTATTTCTGTTTGATTTTATTACATTTACGACCTTTTAACACAAACAAAATAAAATAATATATGGAATCAATGATGATTTGGATGCCAATTGCAATGGCTATTTTAGGATTAGCATACATGCTAATTAAAAAATCTTGGGTAATGAAACAAGATGCAGGCGATGGAAAAATGAAAGAAATTTCTGATCACATCTATGAAGGAGCGCTAGCTTTTTTAAACGCCGAATATAGACTTTTAGCAATTTTTGTAGTTGGAGCAAGTATTGTTCTAGCTGGAATTGCTTTTTATATGGACAGTACTTATTTAATAGTAGTTGCCTTTATTCTTGGAGCTATATTTTCTGCATTTGCAGGAAACATGGGAATGAAAATTGCTACCAAAACAAATGTTAGAACTACACAAGCTGCAAAAACAAGTTTACCAAATGCATTAAAAGTTTCTTTTGGTGGTGGTACTGTAATGGGACTTGGAGTTGCCGGTTTAGCTGTTTTAGGTTTAACAGCATTTTTTATATTCTTCTTTCACCATTTTATGGATGGAGTATGGACTTCTACAACAGATATGACTGTTGTTTTAGAAGCACTAGCAGGTTTCTCTTTAGGAGCTGAGTCTATTGCTTTATTTGCAAGAGTTGGTGGTGGTATATATACCAAAGCTGCAGATGTTGGAGCGGATTTAGCAGGTAAAGTACAAGCAGATATTCCAGAAGATGACCCAAGAAACCCAGCAACTATTGCTGATAATGTTGGAGACAATGTTGGAGATGTTGCAGGTATGGGAGCTGATTTATTTGGTTCTTATGTAGCAACTGTATTAGCTGCAATGGTTTTAGGAAATTATGTAATTAAAGATATGGGGGGTGCTATTCAAGATGCCTTTGGCGGAATTGGACCAATCTTACTACCAATGTCTATTGCTGGTGTCGGTATTATTATTTCTCTGATTGGAACACTTTTAGTTAAAATTTCTTCTAACGATGCAAAAGAAGCAGACGTTCAAAAAGCACTAAATATTGGAAACTGGGCATCTATAGGAATGGTTGCCGTAGCATGTTATGGCTTAGTTACTTGGATGTTACCAGAAACCATGCAAATGGATTTCTTTGGTGAAGGTCTTCAAGATATTTCATCAATGAGAGTATTTTATGCATGTTTAGTTGGTTTAGTTGTGGGTGCAGGAATCTCTGCATTTACAGAATACTACACAGGTTTAGGTTCTAAACCAATTTTAAAAATAGTACAACAGTCTTCTACAGGAGCAGGAACAAATATTATTGCTGGTTTAGCTACCGGTATGATTTCTACGTTTTCTTCTGTATTATTATTTGCTGCTGCAATATGGTCTTCATATGCTTTAGCAGGTTTTTACGGAGTTGCTTTAGCCGCCTCTGCGATGATGGCAACTACAGCAATGCAATTAGCTATTGATGCTTTTGGACCTATTGCTGATAACGCAGGTGGTATTGCAGAAATGAGTGAGCAAGATCCTATTGTTAGAGAGCGTACAGATATTTTAGATGCTGTTGGTAATACAACCGCTGCAACTGGTAAAGGTTTTGCTATTGCTTCTGCGGCATTAACTTCTTTGGCTTTATTTGCTGCTTACGTCACTTTTACAGGAATAGACGGAATTAACATCTTTAAAGCGCCAGTTTTAGCAATGCTATTTGTGGGTGGTATGGTACCTGTAGTATTCTCTGCATTGGCAATGAATGCTGTTGGTAAAGCTGCAATGGAAATGGTAAATGAAGTGGTAAGACAGTTTAAAGAAATTCCAGGAATTATGGAAGGTACTGGGAAACCAGAATACGATAAGTGTGTTGCTATTTCTACAAAAGCATCTTTAAAAGAAATGATGTTACCAGGTCTTTTAACCATCGGTTTTCCAATACTTGTAGTACTAGTTGGTAAATTAGTGTATCAAGAAAACAATATGTTAGTTGCAGAAATGTTAGGTGGTTATATGGCTGGTGTTACCGTTTCTGGTGTACTTTGGGCAATCTTCCAAAACAACGCCGGTGGTGCTTGGGACAATGCTAAAAAATCTTTTGAAGCAGGTGTAGAGATTAATGGGGTAATGACGTACAAAGGTTCTGAAGCGCATAAAGCTGCAGTAACTGGTGATACTGTTGGAGATCCTTTTAAAGATACTTCTGGACCTTCTATGAACATCTTAATTAAACTTACCTGTTTAATTGGTTTGGTAATTGCGCCTATTTTAGGGGGGCATTCAAATACCAATTCACACAGCGAAGAGATTAGAAAAGAAGTTCGTGTAGAAATTAAAGGAGATACTTCTGAAATGGCTGCGGCAACAATTACAACTGCCACGACTGTTAACGGAAAAACAACAACGAATACTCAAGAGATTGAAGGTACGGTTGAAGAAATAGAAAAAAAAGCGAATGAAGCAGGAACAATTGTTTCTGTGAATGTTCAAAAAGATACTAAAAAAGAATAATTTTAGATAACTTCAATAAAAACATCCTTCTAAAAACTAGAAGGATGTTTTTTGTTTTTATAAATCTTCTAAGACAAATTGAAACTTACTATTTGTAGACTTTTGAGCAAGACAATTAATTGCAGCTTCTGGTAATTGTAACACTCTAGGGTAACCTCCAGTAACCTGGCAATCTTTCATCAAAATAATAAACTTTCCAGACGGCGTTAACTGCACAGTTCCTGGTAAAACAGCGCTTGTTAAAATACTTGGCAAACTGTTCTTTAATACTTCATTTAATCGGTACCCCATTCTATTAGCGTCTTTAGAAACGGAAAACATCTTCAAAAATAATTCTTCTTGTTGTTGGTTCTCTAATAACTCAAACTCAGGTCCTTTATAGCATTTAATTTCTTTTAAATTAAAATGTGCTTTATTTATTTTGATAGATGAATAGGCACCTAATTCACTTTTTAAAATTTCTAAAATTGGAATTTTCATTCCTTTTTGCAAAACAAAAGCCTCTGTAATTCCTTTATAAAAACTTCTACTATTTAACTTTACTTCGGATTGAACCCCGCCAGCAACGGCAAAATAGCATCTTAAACCATAACTTGCCTTTCCAAATGATAAAATATCATTTTTTGAAACTCTTATTTTTTTATTTAATCCAATTGCTTTTTGGTTTATTTGTGGAGAGAAATCGGCACCAGAAATACATATAAAAGTGTCACAGAAAAATTGAAACTCGCAACCAAAAGTAATTTCAATTACGGCGGCCTCTAAAGAATTATTTAAAACACTATTAGAAATATCAGCAGCATAACTATCCATAACGCCAGAAAACGGCACACCAATCTTAGCAAAGCCAAATCTACCTTTATCTTGTATGGTGTTAAAAAAACCTGGCTTTAAAACTTTAAGCATGATACACTGTTTTAGAAATTTCATAGGAAGCCTCTTTTACTTCTTTCTCTATTTTTAAAAACTCCATTTTACTAATAGCTACAAATCTTATAAAATCGCCTGCTTTTGCAAAACACGGATGCTCTAGCTCGATATCGAAAAAATTAACTGGTGTTTTGCCTATAATATTCCAACCACCAGCACTATCTGTTGGATATACACCTGTTTGCTTTCCTCCTATTGCAATAGCTCCTTTTGCTATTTGTAATCTAGGAGTTGCTTTTCTCTCAAAAAATAATCGCTCGTCTAAACCTCCTAAATAAAGGAAACCAGGAAGAAAACCGATGAAATAGACACGGTATTGTTTTTCTGAATGTAGTTTACAAATTTCTGACACTTCTAAACTAGATGTTTTGGCCATTTCTTCTAAATCAACACCAAAATCTAAATCATAACAAACAGGAATTTCCCAAATAAAAGCCTTTTTTGTTAGTGCTTTATATGTTGATTTATAAATTTTTTTTAAATTTTTTACTTCACTTAAGTAATTAAAATATTTATTTTTAAAAACAATAGTTAACGAGCTATAACCAATAATTACAGCTACTATATTATCGTCTTTTATGCCCTCTATTTTAGACTGAAATTCTAAAATATCGTCAGAAATAGAGATGGAAATCTCAGCCTCCCACGCTATCAAAATTGCGGCATCTCCAAAAGGTGTGTATGTAGTTTTATGCTCCAATCGCTATATTATTCTTCTTTAATTCACCTACTAAAAAAGATATTAATCCAATGGCATTTTTAGTATCGCCATGCAGACAAAAAGTATCTACTTTTATTTCCTTTTCAAAACCAGAAACAGTTTTTACTTTCTTTTTTTTTATAATGTATAAGACATGGTTTACAACCTCTTGGGGATTTATAATTAGAGCATTATAAGAACTTCTAGAAACTAAAGATAAATCATCATTATAATTTCTATCGGCAAAAGCTTCATACTTAATATTTATGTTATTTTCTAAAGCAACTTTTGCTATTTCAGAATGATAAGGAACATATAAAAAACAATCCTTTACATACTTTTTTATAATTCTAATAAATTTCTGAGCTTCATTTCTATCTTTAGCTATTAAGTTATAAAGTGCACCGTGTGGCTTTATATGGTGCATTTTTTGGTTAAAATTTGCCATACTCACTAAAAACAAGTCTAATTGTGCTTCGATACTCTGTTTTAAAGCTACTTCAGAAATATCTAGAAATTTTCTTCCAAAGTTCTTTTGATCTAAAAAAGAAGGATGCGCACCCATAAGCACATTATTTTTAACAGCTAATTCTATTGTTTCATCTATCGTGTCTTTATCTCCAAAATGACCTCCACAAGCAATGTTACAAGAAGAAATAAAAGGCATTATTAAATGCTCATTATGCATTCCTTCGCCAACATCACAATTTAAATCAATCTTCATTTATAACAAATTTAAAACTTTTAAAATTCCTTTTACTCCTAAAAAAATAGCAATACATAAAATAAGAATTCCTAAAACATTCTGAGTTTTAGTATTTATATAAATTCCTAAAACAGATTTTTTATTCACAATCCACAGTAAAATACCTGCAATTATTGGCAATAACATGCCGTTTGCAACTTGTGCAAATTTTATAATTTCTATCGGTTTTATTCCTATGGAAGAAAATAAAACACCCAAGCATAAAATAGCAATCCAGACAAATCTAAATTTTTTAGATTTTAAACCACCAGACCACCCCAAGCAACCTTTTGCAACATAAGCGGCAGCTAAAGGCGCTGTTATTGCAGAAGTTATTCCTGCTGCAAATAAACCCAAAGCCATAAAGTATTTTGCAAAATCACCAAATAAAGGTGCTAAGCCTTTTGCCAAATCTGCAGCATTTGTAATATCTGTAGTTTGTATTGCCGCAGCAGAAATTATAATTGCCATAGAAACCAAACCCCCTAAAATAATTGAAATAATAGTATCTTTTTTAGCAAAGGATAAATCTTCTTTTTTATGCCAACGTTCTTTTACCAAAGCAGCATGCAAAAATAAATTATAAGGCACTACAGTTGTACCCACCAAACCTATTATTGTTAAAATACTTTTCTCAGGAAACTTCGGAACAAAGAGCCCATTTAAAACCTCTAAAATATTGGGTTTTGTAATAATTGCCGTTGCTACAAAAGAAACACTCATTAATAATACTAAAGAAATTAAGGCTTTTTCTAAAAACTTATAATTACCAATATAAAGAAGAAGAAATGCAATAAAACCAATTAGTAAACTCATTAAATTGATAGACATATTGCCTAGAGAAAGACTGTATTTCCCTAAAATACTTTCTAACCCTAAAAGACCACCACTAATATTTCCTGCTTCATAAGACGCATTTCCAACAACAACGGCAGATAAAATTAAAACTGTAATCCCTTTTCGTAAAAAAGGTGTTTTAATTTCTTCTCGAATGACTTCAGACAATCCTTTTTGAGAAATAATGCCCAATCTTGCTGCCATTTCTTGTAAAACAATAGTAGCAATTATAGAAAGCAACATTGCCCATAGCAAATTGAAACCAAAATTTACGCCGGCTAAAGTGCATAATGTAACAGTACCTGGACCAATAAAAGCCGCTGCTACTAAAGTTCCTGGACCTAGATTTTTGAAAATATTTTTAATCATTTAAATAGTCGATTGTTAAAGCGGTCATTGTTTTTACTCCTAAGACAAAGCCACTTTCGTCAATGACAAAATCTGGTGTATGATGACCGGATGCATCTTCTGTTTTTACCTCTAAAGATTTTCCTCCTAAAAAGAAATACAATCCAGGTATTTTTTGCTGGTAAAATGAGAAATCTTCAGCACCTGTAATGGCACTTATTTTAACAACATTTTCAGCACCTGCAGTTCGTTGCAAAGTAGGCAACATTTTTTCTGTTAATTTGATATGATTGTACGTAATTGGCAAACCTTTTGTAATTTCTATCGTAGCTTCTGCCCTGTGTACTTTTGCAATTGCAGGGACCATTTCCTTCATTCTATCATTAATAAATTTCTGCATGTCATAATCTAAAGTACGAATTGTGCCCACTAATTTTGCGCTTTCGGGAATAATATTAGAGCGGATTCCTGCATTGATCATCCCTACGGTAATGACGGCGCCTTCCTTTGTTAGTTCTGCTTCTCTACTAATTATGGTTTGCAAACCTTGTATGATACTTGCTGCAGTTAATATTGGGTCTACACCGCTCCAAGGTCTAGAACCATGTGCTTGTTTTCCTTTAATATTGATTTCAAAATCTTGGGCTGCTGCCATAATTCCGCCTGACTTGTATTTAATAGTTCCCACGTCTGTTGCAGAATTGATGTGCAATCCAAAAATAGCATCTACATCAGGGTTTTTTAAAACATTTTCTTTGACCATTAATTCTGCGCCACCTTCTTCTCCTTTTGGAGGGCCTTCTTCTGCAGGTTGAAAAATGAACTTCACCGTTCCTTTAATTTCGCTTTTCATTTTAGAAAGTACTTCTGCAGCTCCCATTAAAATAGCCACATGCGTATCATGACCACAAGCGTGCATAACACCTGTTTTTTTACCATTGTATTCTGAAGTAACTAAAGACTTAAAAGGCAAATCATTTCTTTCTGTAACCGGCAGTGCATCCATATCTGCTCTTAAAGCGACTACTTTTCCTGGTAAATCTCCTTTTAACAAACCTACCACACCTGTTTTTGCGACACCTTCTTGTACCTCTATCCCTAGACTTCTTAAATGTTTCGCAATGTATTTTGCCGTCTTAAATTCTCTGTTAGACAATTCTGGGTTTTCATGTATGTGTCTTCGCCACTCTATGACTTTGGCCTCGACGTTATTTGAGAGTTTGTTTATTTTCTCATCATTTGTTTGGCCAAAAGCATTTAAAATAAAGCCGAAAAATAAAAGAACTGCTACTGTAATTTTCATAGTTTAGTTTGTTTTAGTTGAATAAAAGTAGGGGCAACTAGTATAATTATATTGCCTATTTATGATTCTTTAAATATATAGTTTTATATCGTAAATATGTAATCAAAAAAAAAATCGCCTAAAAATTTCTTTTTAGACGACTTTAACAAAAACTAATTATTTATTACAAAGCATAGCGCTGCGGACCTCCTCTTCGGATGTCTTCGCTTGCTGCTTCTTCAAATTGTGTAAAATTTTCTCTAAAGGCATTCGATAATTTAAAAGCTGTTTTATAATAAGCTTCATCATTATTCCATGTTGCTCTAGGACTTAATAATTCTGTTGGCACACCAGGACAAGTTCTTGGTTGTGCTAATCCAAATACAGAATGAATATGATAATCTTCGTATTTATAACTTCCTAAATCGCCATTTAACACGGCAGAAATCATTGCTCTTGTATATTTTAAAGGCATTCTTCTTCCTATGCCGTATTGGCCGCCAGACCAACCAGTATTTATCAACCAAACGTTTACGTCTGCATCTTTCATTTTTTTACTTAACATTTCTGCATATCTTGTTGGGTGAAGGGGCATAAAAGGTGCACCAAAGCATGCTGAAAAACTAGGTGTTGGTTCTGTAACTCCGGCTTCTGTTCCCGCAACTTTTGCTGTATAACCAGAAATAAAGTGGTATGCTGCTTGGTTAGGAGTTAATTTAGAAATTGGAGGCAAAACACCAAAAGCATCTGCCGTTAGAAAGAAAATATTCTTCGGGTTTTTACCTATGGATGGTTTTTGAATATTGTCTATATGATAAATAGGGTAACTAACTCTTGTATTTTGGGTAATAGAGGTATCTGCAAAATCGATAATACCCTGTTTATCCATCACAACATTTTCTAGAATTGCTCCTTTTTTAATTGCTGCAAAAATTTCTGGTTCTTGCTCTTGTGATAAGTTAATCACTTTTGCATAGCAACCACCTTCAAAATTAAAGACCGTGTTTTCTTCCGTCCAACCGTGCTCATCGTC
>Ga0308009_10000774_pt1 | contig 21185 bp, 24 predicted proteins | sample Neamet127_FD_203134 | JGI IMG/M metagenome (GOLD analysis project Ga0308009, IMG submission 203134) | Marine microbial communities from water near the shore, Antarctic Ocean - #127 | ecosystem: Environmental > Aquatic > Marine > Unclassified | place: Southern Ocean | collected 2014-07-24
TATACCAGACTTTATGAAGTGGATACCCGATGGCATAATGGGTTCTTTCTTAAAGACAGAGTACAAATATGTGATAAAAGTTGGTGATATAGAGTGCGAAGTCCTGTTTCGTGGACTCGATGACGCGAATGACGTCCGTCGTTTGTTATCTCTTCAGGCTAGCTTCTTCATCTTCGACGAGTTTAGAGAAATTCACCCCGACATTTTTAACGCTGCACAGGGTCGTTTAGGACGTTATCCCGACAAAATGATGAATGTTGTTGGTTGTAAGACCGATGACGGCAGACCGAACGCCCACCTTTGGGGTATGACTAACCCACCAGACCAAGATACATTCTGGGAGGACATACTTTCCAAGCCACCTGAAAATTGTCATGTGACGATTCAGCCAAGTGGGTTATCTCCAGAAGCAGACTGGACACAATTTTTGCCTGATGATTATTACGATAACTTAGCGCATAACAAAACAGAAGACTGGATAGCAGTTTACATACACGCAGAATTTGGTAAGTCCCTAGCTGGACAGCCGGTGTTTCGAGCGTTTGACAGAGCTACTCACATTAGTAAAACTGAGCTAGTTCCAATGTCTCCAATAAACGATTCGCCTTTATTGGTAGGAATTGATGCAGGGCTAACGCCCGCAGCAGTTATAGGGCAAGTATCGTACGACGGCCGGTTAGTAATATATGACGCCATAGTATCTGACGGAATGGGTGCTTTAAGATTTGTGAGGGAAAAACTAAAACCTTTATTAACAAATAAGTTCCCCGGACGAAGATGCCTTGTTATAATTGACCCAGCTGCCTTTCAGCGCGTACAGACAGATGAGCGTACCGTAGCTGATATTTATAAAGCAGAAGGTTTTACAATAAAACCTGCTAGAACTAACTCTATTGCTGCTAGAATAGCGGCAGTGGATAAATTTTTAACTAGGTTAGTTGATGGTAAAAGTGGTCTTATAATAGACCCTGAGTCTGCAAGTCCCCTAGTAAAAGCCCTTGCTGGTAAATATATGTACAAAATAAATACCAAAGGAGCAAAGGACGAGAAACCAGACAAATCACATCCATGGTCTGATATTGCGGATGCATTTCAGTACATGTGTTTACACGCCGATGGCGGAGAAGTATTTGGAGCAGCAATGCATACAAACAATCGTAGAGAAGTTAAAAAAGTGTCAGCCGGCGGCTGGACATAGGAGATGAATTTATGAACGCAATTATTCCAGTAGCGAGCTCGGCACAGTTAGAAGCACAAGAAAAGAATAAACAAAAAAACGAAGAAAATCAGCACAGACCCCTTATAGTAGGATTATCGGCTCACGTTAATAAACGTTGGACGGTTATGCGTGACCACAAGAAACAAGAAATTGAAGACCGATTAACTAAAACTGCTCGCGCCCGTAACATGGAGTACTCTCCATCTAAGATGGCGGAGATTAAAGCTCAAGGTGGTTCAGAAATATTTATGGGTATTGTTAGTACGAAATGTCGTACAGCCACTGCGTGGTTAAGAGATACTCTACTTGGTACTGGCTCCGATAGACCTTGGTCTATTTCAGCAACTCCTATTCCAGATGTTCCCCCCGATATTATTGACAGGCTACAAGGGATAATGGAAATGAATCTTGCACAACATTACGAGCAAGGTGGAGAACAAGTTCAAGAAGCAGACTTAAAGAAACTTGCAGAAGGTATGAAAGATACTGCTATGCGCGAAATGAAATTTGAAGCTGACAAACGTGTTGAGCGTATGGAACTTAAAATGGAAGACCAACTTTTAGAAGGTGGTTTTGTTAAAGCGTTGTTTGAGTTTACTAACGACGTAGCAACTTATCCTTATGCTGTTTTAAAAGGCCCTGTTCCTAGAAAACGTAAACAGCTAAAGTACGCAGAAGGTGGAGGAATGGTTCCTGAAGAAGTTGTTAGAGACGAGTGGGAACGAGTTGACCCTTATAAATTTTATTGGGCTCCTTGGGGAGACGATATACAAAATATGCCTGTAATAGAGATTCACCACTTAACTAGAGAAGACTGCGAAGCTATGATAGGCGTCGAAGGCTACGACGAGAGCGCGGTTCGAGCGTTGTTAACGGACTTCAGTTTAACCGGTATAGAATGGTTAGATAATGAAAATTCTGAAATGGAAGACTTAGAAGGTAAAGATTTTGATGATTCCGGTGAAGATTTAGCAGCAGCTATTCAATTATGGGACTCAATTCCAGGAGATTTACTACTTGAATGGGGTTTAAGCAAAAAAGAGATTGAAGACCCTCAGAAATCTTATCCATGTGAAGTATGGATGGTAGGCACTACAATTATTAAAGCAGTACTAAATTATGACCAGTTAGGACGTAAACCTTATTACGTCACGTCGTTTGAGAAGGTACCGGGCCGTATTGACGGTAACGGTGTATCAGATTTATGTATGGACGCGCAGAGTATGTGTAACGCAGCTGCTCGTTCACTATCTAACAATATGGGTATTAGCTCAGGCCCACAAGTAGGCGTAAATATAAGTCGCCTGCCTGCAGGTGAAGATATTACGCAGATGTATCCATGGAAGATTTGGCAGTTTCAACAATCTGAATACGGCGATTCTTCCCCTCCGATAAATTTCTTTCAACCTGATTCTAACGCTGGAGCTCTTATGCAAGTGTTTGACAGGTTTATGGATATTGCCGACGAAATGACAGGTATTCCTAAGTACATGACAGGACAACACGTACCAGGTGCGGGTCGTACGTCATCAGGTTTATCTATGTTAATTTCTAACGCAGGAAAAAGCATTAAACAAGTAATTGGTAACATTGACCACGATGTGTTAAAGCCTATGCTTGAAAGACAATACCAAAGGAACCTAAGATACAGCCAAGACCCAGATTTAATTGGCGATGTGCAAATTGTTGCTCAAGGCGCTATGTCGCTTGTTGTTAAAGAAGCTGAGTCTGTTCGTAAAACTGAGTTCTTACGTTTAGTACTAGAAAGTCCGGTAGCTCAAGAAATTGTAGGACTTCCAGGTACAGCTGAACTTATGAGAGACCTTGCGGGAAATCTAAATAGTAATATTGATAGGCTTGTACCGTCTCGTGAAGATGTTGAGAAAAAACAACAGATGCAACAACAAATGCAGCAACAACAGCAGATGATGCAGCAACAAATGCAGCAAGAACAGATGGCTCAACAACAAAGTGCAAATTTACAAGAAGATGGAACAGAAATGGGTGGAAGACAAGACAGCAGTTTCGCTCAGAGGCCTAATGGTCGCTAATTTGTTCCCATCTTATTATAATTTTAGGTATTATACGAATAAATGATTAACGTTAATAGTTTGGATTCTTCTGAAATATCGGCCCTAAACAGGCTTAGAGAACCAGGAATTAACAAAATAATTACAGTCCTTGAAGGTCAACTTGAAGAGACTAAGCAGAAACTGGTATACGCAAACGAAACGGATCAAATCCACCGTTTGCAAGGACGAGCGGAAGCATTTGAAGATCTACTGAAGGCGATTGAGGAATCGCGTAAAGTAGGGTAGGAGCGCTAGAAATAGCGCATTTGTTAAGCACACCATAACGGGAACAGCATACATTGCGCTGTAGAACAGAGTTGGTGCTTTAAGGAGAAAGAAAATGGCATTGCCAAAACAGATACAAGCCCAACTCGATGAAGTTGAAGCGTTAGAGAAACAATTAGCCCAAGGCGAAGAAACAACAGAAACAATTGAGCCAACAGAAGTTAAGGAAAAGAAAACTTCTAAAAAAGCCAAAGCCAAGGATACAAAAGTTGATATGACCGAAGTTCCAGTTCAACGAGAAGAGCCAGTAGCAGTAGAAGCAGAGCCGGCTGACGATATTCCAGAAGAAGTATCAGACAGCTTTAAGCAAAAATACAGTACCCTAAAAGGTAAGTACGATGCTGAAGTACCTAGACTGCACCAGCAGGTTAGGGAGCTTAGTGAACAGATGAACGCTATCCGTGAGGAAGCAAAAACTGCTCAAAAAGTAGAGTCTGAAAAACCGAAAGAAAAAGTCAGTTATGTAACTGATGCTGATCGAGATGAGTACGGTGATGATTTGATCGACTTTCAACGACGAGTTGCAAAAGAACAAGCCCAGGAATTTGAGGGACGTTTTGAGCAACAGGCTAAAGTAATTGAAGAGCTGCAAAGCAAAATTTCAAATACTGATAGTCAAGTTGGAGAGCAAGGTTTTACCCAGAGGCTAAACGCTTTAGTACCTGGATTTGACCAACTCGACAACGACGAGCGTTGGGTTTCGTGGCTAAATGAGTATGACCCTATGTCTAGGGGGCCTCGAAGAGATCAAGCTCAAGCTGCGTTTAACGCAGGGGATGCAGAAGCAATAGCTCACTACGTGAGTTTATTTAATGGTTCTGTTAACCCGGTTGAAGACAGTAAGAGTGATCGTCAGAAAGAACTTGAGAAGCAGGTATCGCCAAATCGTTCTGCTAGTACCGCAAGTACGAAGAGCGCTGGTCAAAGTAACAAGATTTATTCCGCTGCGAGTTCGGAAAAAGCTTGGACTAAGATTAGAGCTTTGAATACTAAAGGTAGTTACGAGGAAGCGGAAAAACTTGAAGCTGAGCTAACCGTTGCATATATGGAAGGTCGAGTTAGATAACTTAACCTAAAAATGTAAGCAGCCTTAGCCAACAATGTTTTATTATTATAACTTTTAAGGAGTAACAAAATGGCTGCTATTTTTCCCGTAGTTGGTTCCGGTGCATTTGACACCAATCCATCGTATTCAGGTAGTTTTATACCACAATTGTGGTCTAACAAACTGAATGCAAAATTCTACCTAAACACAATGATGACTGAAATTGCCAATACCGATTGGGAAGGCGAAATCAAAAATCAAGGTGATTCAATCCGTATCCGTACTGCACCGTCAATCGTTATCGATGACTATGCTGGAGCGGGTACAACTCTAACAACTAGAGTTCCTGTGCCTATCTTTCAAGATATGCAGATTAATAAAGGTAAATACTTTAGTGTTCAAATAAACGACGTATTAGCACATCAAGCTGATATGGACTTAATGAACATGTTTACTGATGATGCTGCTAAGCAGTTGAAGATTGCAATTGAAAATGAAGCTTTCTTTAACTGGTTTGTAACTGAAGGTGCTGTTGCAGCGAACAAAGGTGCTGCTGCTGGTGCGATCTCTGGATCATACGCGCTAGGTACTGACACTGCACCACTTGCCGCCGCTACTGCTGGAATGGTTTTAAAAACTATTCTTAACATGTCAGCTACGTTAGATGAGCAAAACGTTCCTGAAGAGGGTCGTTGGTTGATTATATCTCCAGTAGAGCGTCAAGCTTTAATGGAAAGCAGCATGGCGCAAGCTTACTTTACTGGTGATGCATCAAGTATCGTCCGTACTGGTAAGATTGGTATGATAGACCGTTTCACGGTTTATGTATCTAACTTGCTACCTAAAGGTACTACTTCTAAAGCAACAGTTGCTGGTTTAACTGCAGCTTCTGCTGGTGCAACTCTTACTAACGCTAAGCCGCGTCGTATGATGGTTGCTGGTACTAAGCATGCTTGTGCATTTGCTTCGCAAATTGCTAAGACAGAGCCTCTACGTAATCAAACAGACTTCGGCGATATCGTTCGTGGTCTAGCTGTTTACGGTCGTAAAGTTGTTAAAAACGACGCTCTAGTAACTGCTCTAATCGGTACTCCATAATTGGATAACTGATTAATTAGGGAGGGGGGAAACCCTCTCCTTCTTTTACAACACGCATGGAGTAGACCTTGGCAACAATCAAAGTTAGAGAAGTTATAAAACGCGTCGAAGATGTTCTCCAAGATTCGAATGTTAGATGGCCGCGTATAGAACTACAGAACTGGCTTAATGAGTCGTATCTGCAAATTGTGCAATTACGCCCTGACTCTAACGCTAAGACCGGTACCTTTACTTGTGTCGCCGGAACTAGGCAAACTATAACTACTGGGTTTGCTAGTGCTTTGCGAATAATAGATATAGTAAGAAACCTTGCATCTGCTTCTGATAAGAAAGTAGTTCGCCTTATTAATAGAAGTGTCTTAGACGATCAACGTCCAGCTTGGCATACCGATACCGCTACGGTAAATATCCAAAACTACACGTTTGATGTCAGACAACCTAAATCATTTTTTGTTTATCCCCCAGCTACTACTGCCGCTCAACTTGAAGTAGTGTACGCTGACTTACCTACAGCACATGCATTGTCCGCTGCTAACTTAGATCCAGCAAGTAGTAGTAGTGATGTTATACTTATAGACGATACTTATGTAAGTGCTATTCTTGACTGGATACTTTACCGAGCGTTTTCTAAAGACGCTGAGTTTGCAGCAAATGCTGCTAGAGCCGGTGCTCACTACCAAACTTTTATGTCGAGTATAGGCACTAAAACGCAGAGCGACGTTGCATCTGCACCTACGGAGACAGTGTAAATGGCTACTACTATTTGGACAAGTTTTTACCCTTACGTGCAACCTTATTTACCTGGATGCCCTGAAATTGTTATTGAAGCACATTTACAAGAAACTGCTGCTGATTTTTGCGCCGATAGTGAAGTATGGCGTTACACTTTAGACACAGACTACACGAGTGCAAACACACGAGACTACGAAATTGACGTTCCTACAGGAAGCTTGTTAGAAAGCATATTATTTCTACAAGTTAACGGGATTCCAATAACTCATGTGTCGGAAAGACACTTTAATATGATGACCAACGCAGATGGAACTGAAATAAAAGGAACTCCTACTTACTTTTCTATTTTTGAAGACGCTAGTATTCGCTTTTACCCAACCCCAAGCAGTAAGCTTACGTTTAACGGGTTAGCTATACTTAAACCAAAATTATCCGCTACGGGAGTAGAGGGTTTTATTTTTGACGCCCACAGTCGTGCTATTGCATCAGGTACAATTGCTAAACTTGCGGAGATTCCAGGTAAAGAATGGAGTAGCCCAGACTTAGCTATGCAACATCGTGTAATGTACGAGCGCTGCATAGCTAAAGCTAAAGGACGGGATACAAGGAGAGTTAATCTTCGTGTAGCCTCAATGGGCTTTGCTGATTAGGAGGACAAATGGCAGAAACTTTTAAATACGTTCAAGGAGATACCGGCCCACAGCTGCGTTTAACTCTAACGGACGAAGAAACAGGAACCGCTACTAATTTAACGAGTTCTACTGTAAAAATGCATTTTAGAGCTGCTGGAGCAACTAGTGTTTTATACACTAAGACTTTAGCTATTATTAACCCTCCCACTAACGGTATAGCAGTTGTTAACTGGACAACTGGGCAACTAGATTACCCCGCAGGAAGTTATCAAGGTGAGATAGAAATAACTCGAGCCAGTGGTACTATTGAAACTATATACGATATTGTTAAGTTTAAGATTAGAGAAGATTTCGCGTGATATTAAAGTCAATAACTAAAGTTGGTCAGATTAAAGCCGCTTTTAAGCGGTTAGGAATTTCTGTAGCTCCAAAGAAATTACCTATAGCTGTTAGTTTTGACTTAGGATTTTGGCTTATTGATGTATACATTGACGGTAATGTAAACGTTTCTGACAAAACAGGTGCTGAAGATGCATTTGTATTTGCAATGAGTAAACCACTTACTGACGTAGCAACTATAGTAGAAACAGTTTCTAAAGCTTTTGGTAGAGCTTTTGCAGATGGTTCTGCAATAACAGACAATGATGTTTTGTTAGTAGGGAAAGTTTTTGCAGACCCAACTACTATGACAGACGCTTTTAGTCATGCTCATTCTAAAGTTTTAGCTAATATTGTAGGTGTAACAGACGATATAGACGCAGCGGCATCTATTCTTGATGACCAAGAAATGCAGTTTGTTAAAAACACTACAAATGCTACTGCAATTACCGATTTGTTTACTCGAGTAGTTGCGTTTAACAGAACATTTACTGATCCTACTACTATGACAGATGATGAGTCGTGGAGTTTAGGTAAAGGTATTACAGAACTGCCCTCGTTAACCGACGCGGGGTCTTTACGAAGTCATAGTTATTGTGACATCACTTTTTTTGGGGAAGATTTTGTCGGAGCTTCCAGAACATTTTAATAGGAGTTAATTATGATTAACGAAAACTTGAAGCTCTCCGGCCAACTAAATATTGTCCTTAGAGATAAAGACGGTAACATCAAAGAAGAACGCATTGAAAAGAACCTTGTAGTAGCAACAGGACTTACTTTCATTGCTTCTAGAATGAAAGACGCAACAGCGACAGCGATGACGCACATGGGTTTAGGAAGCGGCACCTCAAATGCAGTTGCAGGGCAAACTGATCTTGTAAGTTTACTAGGTTCTAGAGAAGTTTTAGACTCAACTACCGCATCTTCCAACACTATTGTTTATGTTTCTAGTTTTGAAGCAGGTGACGCAACGGGTGCTGTAACTGAAGCAGGAATTTTTAACGCTGCCTCAAGTGGCACGATGTTATGCAGAGTTAAATTTAACGTCGTAAATAAAGCCGCAGATGATACAATGGCTGTGACTTGGACAATAACTTTATCGGCTACTTAATATGTCTACAATAGTAAACAGAGCTAGCAAAGGTTCACCTCTTACTAATAACGAGGTGGACACTAACTTCTCTAATTTAAACACGGATAAAGCGGAGAAGTCTAATAACCTTAGTGATCTTGCTAGCGCATCTACAGCAAGAAGTAACTTAGGTGTTTCTAGTACTGCTGCTGCTTTAGATGAAGCTATCGCTATGTCGATTGCACTGGGATAGGAGAATAATATATGGCAAACACATTTAAACTAAAAACAAAAGCTGGCATAGATGCATCACTGGTTACAGTGTATACAGTGCCTGGTTCTACTAAGACAGTAATAATAGGGCTTACTATAGCTAACGTAAAAGGTGCTTCGGTAACAGCTGACGCTCAAATAGTAACAGCTTCTTCTTCGGGAGAAAACGCTGATAATGTGTATATTGCTAAATCAATTCCACTACCATCAGGGTCGTCTATAGAGATTATGGCAGGAAACAAAATTGTATTAGAAGCCGGCGACGTAGTTAAGGTAAAAAGTTCTGTAACGGACGGAGTAGACGCAATACTTAGCGTTATGGAAATTACATAGGAGTAAGCAATGCCATACATTGGAAAACAACCAGCAAACGTACCAGTAAGTGCTGAAGACATACCCGATAATAGTATTAATGCTGCAAAAATTGTAGATGGTAGTATTACAATTGCCGACATTGCAAACGACGCAGTTACTGTAGACAAACTAGCTAACTCAATTAACACAGCGATTGCAGCTAATACAGCTAAGACAGGTATTACTTCTGCACAAACTAATGCGATAACAGCTAACACAGCTAAAACTGGAATTACTTCTAGTCAGGCAAATGCCATAACAGCTAACACTTCTAAAACAACTAATGCCACGCATAGTGGTGAAGTTACAGGTAGTGGTGCTTTAACTATAACTAACGATGCGGTTACAAGTGAAAAAATTGCAGACAATGTAGCGTTAGGTGGAAACCCAACAACTACAACTCAAAGTTCAGGTGACAATACTACTAAAATAGCAACAACTGCTTACGTTACTGCTAAAGTTACTGCCTTAATTGGCGGAGCCCCTGGCACGTTAGACACTCTTAACGAATTAGCAGAAGCTATTAATGATGATGATGATTATAACTCAACATTAACTACAGCCTTAGCAACTAAGCTACCTTTAGCTGGTGGTACTATGACAGGCAACATTGCTCACGCAGGTGCTTTTACACTTGATGCTGGTGGCGATATTCATCTTGATACAGGTGGTCAAACTAAATTTGATAAAAATGGAACTAATTATGGAATAATTTTTAATAGTTCAAATAATTTAGGTATTCACGTAGGAGCACAAGATAAAGATTTAGTAATCAGTGGTAATGACGGTGGTTCAACTATAACAGCCCTTACTCTTGATATGTCAGATGGTGGTGCAGCTACGTTTAATAGTTATATAGATTTGCAAGGTAACAACCTATATATTGCTGACAATGCTAAAGCTTTATTTGGTACAGGTGAAGATTTACACATCTATCACGAAAATACTAACCACCACTCTTATATTTGGGAAAAAGGTAGTGGCGACCTCTATTTAAGAGGAACTGATGTAAGAATAAAATCTAATACAGATAATGATGATATGGCTACATTTATAGAAAATGGTGCTGCTTCATTATTTTATAGCAACGCTAAGAAATTTGAAACAACGGCTGCAGGTGCTACGGTAACTGGTGCTTTAACTGTTAATGGTGGTTCTGTCTTTAACGAAGCGTCTGCTGATGTAGACTTTAGAATAGAATCTAATGCTTACACACACGCATTTATGCTTCAAGGTTCGGATGGCTTTGTAGGTCTTGGAATTAATGTTCCCCTAAATTTACTACATTTAAGAGGTGGTTCAGATAATTCCAGCACAGGAGCTCCTATAATAAGGATGCAAAAACAAAGTGGTGGAGCTGTTGCCGATGGACATACTATTGGCGGGATGTCTTTTTGGGTAAATGATGATGGCGTAGATAGTGGAGCTTCTAAAGAAAGAGCAAAAATTATAGCTGAAAGTCAAAACACAAGTTCTGCAACTAGATTAGAATTTTGGACAAGTTTCAATAATGCTGCTATTGAAGAACGTATGCGTATTGCAGGTGATGGCAAAGTAGGTATTGGTGTTACATCTCCTAGTTCTTCATTAGATATTTCAACTACAGCAGAAACAACAGGTGCTTTAGCTGGACATGGCATACGTCTTGAAGCTATTGGTGCAGCCAATGAAACAGTAGTTCCTATTACTGCATCATTTGTAGGTTCTCAAGAAAGAGCAAGAGCTGGTATTGGGTTTATAGCTAAAGACCAAGATGGTGCTGCTGGGTATGGTGGTGCGATAGGTTTCTATACTAGGGCTGCTGCTGATGGAAGTGCGCTAACTAAAAGCGATGAACGTGTGCGTATTGATGCTACTGGTGGTATGGTAATAAAAGCTGGTTTACAAATAGTTACTGGCACTGTTGTTGGTACAGGTAATTCTGGTGGTACATTATCAATCCAAGGTGGAGCAACTTATCCAGGTGGAAAAATTCGTATGCGAGGTGGACAAGCTGGTGGCGATTTTAAAGTTTATACTGGTGGTTCAACAAGTAGCCCAGCTGAAGCTTTCCATATAAATAGTGCTGGTAAGGTTATGATGCCTTTACAACCAGCTTTTGATGCTTATCATGCTGCTGAATCATACAGTTCTGGCGCTACCGTATCCTCTATAGATTTAAACGCCGTTAGACTTAATAGAGGCAATCACTATAACACTAGCAATGACAGATTTACCGCACCTGTTGCTGGGGTATACAAATTTAACTATAGAACTATAATATACGGGAATTATCTCAATGCTCATGTAAAAATGTTAAAAAATGGTAATCAAATATCTGGTAGTAGCAGTCATTACACGTCAAGTGCGGGGAATTATTGGAATACTTGGGAAGTTTTTTGTCTTGTATCATTAGCTGCAAATGATTATGTTCAAGTTGCACATAGTGCCAACACAACTATTCACGGCAATGATTACCAAAGTTTTAATGGCTACTTACTAGGATAATAAAGGAAATAATATGGCAAATATAACAGTAACACTAACAACCACACAAACTAAGTCTCTTGAGTACGAAGCGTATTCAGTACAAGATTGGTGTGATAACGCAATACACAACAGAGCAAGGATAGCACAAGAAGAAATTATTGCTAAACTTGTAGCTCATTGTAATGCTAATAGCGTGGCATTAGCAGTAGGTGTTGATGCACAAATCACACAGGCATATAGTTTAAATGTTGTAGACACAGCAAAAAATGTAACTGACAACGCATCAGACTCGGCTGAGTAATGTCTAACAGAGTTCGTAACAATTTAACAGGAGAAAGTAATGGCATATATAGGAAATAGTCCGGCAAACGTAGGAAACTACCAAGTAGTAGATTCTTTCGGTAGTTTTAACGGGTCAACTACTACTTTTGCCTTAGCTGCAGGTGGTGCTAGCATTACCCCAGCAAAATCAGCGCAACTCTTAGTTAACATTAACGGCGTGATGCAACAACCTGATGATTCTGGATCTTCTGGTTTTAGAGTAGTTGGAAGTAACATTGTATTCAGTTCAGCGCCAGCGAATGGTGATGAGTCGTGGGCAGTATATCAAGGTCAGAACGTAGATGTAGGTATACCGTCGGATGACACAGTAGGGTTAGCTCAATTAAGTGCTTCAGGTACAGCTTCAAACACAACATTCCTAAGAGGCGATAATGCTTGGGCTGTTGTAAACACAAATTTAGTAGCAGACACTAGTCCACAGCTAGGTGGAAACTTAGATTTAAATAGTAAAAATATAACAGGCACTGGCGGAATACCTGCAGCAAACCTAACAGGTAACATTGCATCAGCAAGACTAACATCCGTTCCAGCTGGTAATTTAACAGGTAGTGTTGCAGCAGCTAGACTAACAGTTGCAACTACACAAGCTGAAAGTGACAATAGTACTAAGCTAGCAACAACTGCTTATGTTACTTCAAAAATTACAACTCTTATTGGTGGTGCGCCAAGCACACTAAACGATCTTAACGAACTAGCAGAAGCCATTAACGATGACGATAACTATAACTCAACGTTGACTACCGCCCTAGGTACTAAGCTTCCAAAAGCTGGTGGCACTATGACAGGTAATATTGTTATGGGTTCAAATTTAGTTGACGGAGTAGATATTTCAGCAAGAGATTCTGTATTAACTTCTACAACTACAACAGCTAACGCAGCTATGCCTAAATCAGGCGGTGCATTTACTGGAAACATTACAACTAACGGTTTAATAGATACGCGTGATGTAGCAGCAGATGGTGTATTAGCAACAAACGCTTTACCTAAAGCTGGTGGTACACTAACTGGAGCATTAAATATAACAGCTGGAAGTGGCTCTAATTATTTAACTATTACAAATAGCACGGCTTCTGATTCAAGCGGTAATAGATATAACAAATTATTATTTAAAGGAAAACAATCTGGCAATGAGGTTACTTCGTTAGCGCATATAGTTGCTGACCATGATGGTTCTGCTGACGACCAAAAAGGTAATTTACATTTAAAAACAAATGATGGTAATGATGGAGATAGTCCAACAACTAGAATGACTATTAAGTCTACTGGCAACGTAGGAATTGGTACAACTTCTCCAGTCAGTTTACTTAACGTAGCACTACCTAATTCAACAACTGCACCTATAATTACATTTGAAAGGGGTGATGCAGCTGTTCGTGGTGAAATTAAATATGACGATACAAATGCAGTTAGAGGATTTGAAATTGGTACAACAACCTCACACGATTTTTCACTAAAAACAGCTGGCAACAAAATACTTTCAATTACATATGGTGGAAACGTAGGGATTGGAACTACGAGTCCAGATACAGCATTAAATGTTGCTGGTTATATTAGAGGCGAAGCAGGCTCAACTCCAAAACTACAACTGAAAAGAACTGGCAATGCTGCTGGTAATGGTTATATTGAATGTTTAGGTTCAGATGATTCAGTAGATTATAAGATTGCGTTTGCTCAAGCCGCAGGTAAGATGCAATTTAGCACAGCTACAGCAAATGCTTTGACTATTGACGGCTCTGGCAACGTAGGTATCGGAATTTCAGCCCCATTAGATATACTTCATTTAAACGACCCTAATGATGACTGTGTTTTAAACTTAGATACAGCAACAGCTAATAAAAATTCTTTAATTAAATTTTCTGACCCAGATGCTCAAGGTCGTGCTTTTTTACAATATGCTCACAGTAATGATTCGTTTCGTATTAATATTGCTGGTGCAGAACGTGTGTATGTTCACAGCAACGGAGTGACAAGTATTCCAGCGGGTGTTGCTCTTGGTATTGCTGCTAATGCAAACACAGCAAGTAATGTTTTAGACGATTACGAGATAGGCACTTGGATTCCTACTATAACTTGTTCTTCTAGCGGTTCTTATACATTAGATACTGGTGCAAATCTTGCTGCATATACAAAGACTGGTAGAGTTGTACACATTCAAGGCGGTATTAGTGTTGCTAGTGCAAATTCGCCAAGTGGAACAATTAGAATGTCTTTACCATTTACAGCATTTACAAGTGCTAAAGATACTGATTATTCTTTAGGAAGTTGTACATTAGATGGTGCTGGTGGAACTATTGATAATGGTATATATATATTTGCATTTGGTACAGCTTATGTCCAGTTTCCGATGGTTTCTGATTCAGGTAATTTTAGTTATTTAACTAATGGTCATGTGGATGCAGCTTGGGCACTTAAATTTAGCTTTTCATATATAGCAGTTTAACAAATACCTCAAATGAATAAATTTAACAGGAGTAACAAATGGCAATAAACAAAGTAAGTACCGGAGGCATAGCAGCTAATGCTGTTACTACTAGCAAAATAGCCAACGATGCTGTTGGAGTTGATGATCTAGCTAATGCCATTAACGCTAATATTGCTACTGGTGTAGCTGCAGGTACTACAGCAAATAATTCTTTACCAAAAGCTGGTGGCCAGATGACTGGCAATATTACTATGTCTGGGTCACAAACTGTTGATGGTAGAGATTTATCAGCAGATGGCTCAAAGTTAGACGGCGTAGAAACCTCAGCTAAAGACGACCAGACTGGTGCCCAGATTAAAACGTTGTACCAAGCTGAAACAAATGCTTTTACTGATGCTAAGAATACTAAGTTAGGTAATATAGAAACTGCAGCTACGGCTGACCAGACTAACACAGAAATTAAAACTGCTGTCCAAGCTGCTTCAAGTATTGCTCTTGGAGGAAACCCAACTACAACTACTCAATCTGAGAGTGATAACAGTACTAAGCTAGCAACAACTGCTTATGTTACTTCAAAAATTACTACTCTTATTGGCGGTGCTCCAAGTACGCTGAATGATTTAAACGAACTAGCGGAAGCCATTAACGATGACGATAACTATAACTCAACTCTAACTACTGCTCTAGGTACTAAGCTACCTAAAGCTGGTGGTACTATGACAGGTACAATAACCTCAACACACGCTACAGCTTTACAATTAACAAATAACACTACTAACAAAATACATTTTGGTGATTCAGGTAATGCTTCTATTGGAAAAATAGAATATGTACATTCTAGTAATCATTTAGCTTTTAAAGTTAATGATGCAGAACGTATGCGTATTATTTCGGATGGCAAAGTAGGTATTGGAACTACAAGTCCTAGTCATCCTCTTGATGTAACTGGTGATGCTAGAGCTACTAGACTAATAGGTAGCGGCGTTGTAGAAAGTAGTTCTGGAGTTTCTGGAGATACTTGGGCTGTTATGGGTGTTAATACAAGTAATTCAGCTGGAAGGGGTGGTGCTGTGTTTGGTAGTAAACATGCAGATTCTAATGCTTTATTAGTTGGAACTCACGATGCAACATTTAATTCTTTTGTTGTAAAAGGAAATGGTCGAGTAGGTATTGGTACTTTCCCTCCTTCTGGTGCAAGCAACTCTAGTTACAAACAATTATTTGTAAATACTGGTGGTGCTTTAGTTGATAGTGGTGGAAGTGGCCCAGCTACTATGGTACTTAACAATAGTTATGTAGGAGCTGGTAATAATAACTATGCTACTGCAACACAAACAGCAGCAAGAATTGTAATGACATCTGGTCGTATTCACCTTGATACTGCACCTTCAGTTTCGGCTAATGCTCAACAAACTTTTACTACACGGGTGCGTGTTAATGCAAATGGTGATGTAGGGTTTAATAAAAATCCGATTAGAGCTTTAGATATTAAAGCTGGAGGAGACCCCGGCATAAGATTAGAGTCTGCAAGTCATAGTGCGGATGTTATAACATTGCGTAACAGTGATGGAAGGGTTGGTTTTGGTGGTGATAGTCTTGTTGTTAAAAGTAACAATGTAGTTATTGGACAAGGTGTTCCACTTGGTGTAGCTGATAATTCCGTAGCTAAATTTGGAGTAATTAGCACAGGAACAACAAAAATAGACGTGGCTTCAAGTGGTGCAAACGCTCAAGCTAGAATAGATTTAGCTGATTACACAGTTACATCTGGTGAATCAAGTTCTATAAATTTTTATAAATCTCACAATAACACTTTAAATGCAAAATCAAATGTTGTTGATGGTGAACAACTTGGAACAATAAACTTTTCTGGTGTTTCAAGGACTAATGCCAACTTTAATAGAGGCGGGTTTATAAAAGCTAAAGTAAATGGCAGTATTGGTAGCACTTATGTACCAACAGATATAACTATTGGTACTAATGATTCTGGAACAGATAGAACCAACACGCCACAAATTATGGTTAGTCACACTGGTGCTGTAGGTATTAGTACAAATACTCCTATGCAAACTTTACACGTTAGTGGGCAAACTCGTCTAAGTGGTGCAGGTGTTATAAACGACCATAATATGCACAATGACACTGTTCTTGAAGTGCGTGGTACGCATATGGGTAATGGTACAGTAGACCCAGATGCTGTTAAGTTATTTAAACTTGCTCTTAATGACAATACAGAATATGGTGGACAAGCACAATTTTCACTAGGAAGATGGGAAGAAAATGGTTCTAATGCTAGAAGTTCATTAGTTATAAGTTTAGGTCATGGAGCTCAAAGTTCATCGAGCAATGCTGATGCAGATGTTATGACTTTAACGTCTAATAAGGTAGTTTTAATAAACCGTACAAGCTCAAGTTCTGGTGCACATCTACAAGTAAATCATGTTGGTGCTAGTCAATATGCTATATACCTTAATAGTACAAGTGGTGGTAGTGGCACGCATTATCATATGACCTTTAATAGAGGCGATACCCAAGCTGGTTATCTGGTATCTAGCCCAACAACTATTGGACTCGCTAATAGTTCTGATGAAAGACTAAAAGAAAATATACAAGATTCTGCGTCTGCTACTCAAAGCATTAAAAATATTAAAGTTAGACAATTTGATTGGAAAAATAATAGGGATGTTCACAAATACTATGGGTTTGTAGCTCAAGAATTAGTAACAGTTGTTCCAGAAGCAGTAGCAGTAGGTTCAGAGGAATTAAATGAGGATGGAACTCCAGTACAAATATGGGGTGTAGATGACTCTAAAATTATTCCAAGATTAGTCAAAACAATTCAAGAGCTAGAAGCTCGTATAACCGCACTAGAAGCATAGGAGTAAATAATGGCATTGACAAAAGTAACAGTAGTAGATAAGATAGAAGTCCTTGAGAAAGGACACGTACAAGTAAGAACAGCAACACGAGTATTGGAAGATGGCGTTGAGCTTAGTTCATCATTTTCTAGGCACGTTATAGATCCGCAAGTAAGAAGTGATTATGTAAAAGATGTCCATCCAGGTACTTGGGCAGCTACAGATGTAACAGGTGAAGATGCTAGGGTACAAGCAATATGTACAGCAAGCTGGACAGCAGAAGTAATTCTAGCTTACAAGGCTTCAGTAATAGCAAACGATTAATTTTAATTATAGGAGTAATGCAATGTCTAAAACACAAAAAGAACAGACAATACATATTAACGATACAGAGTACAAAGAGTCAGACCTTACGCCAAGTCAAATAACCATGGTTAACCATGTATCTGATTTAGATCGTAAAATTCAATCATCTAACTTTAACTTAGAGCAGTTACAGTTTGGTAGGGAAGCATTTATGAATGCGCTTAATAGTTCCCTAGAACAAAACGAGCTTACACCACCACCTGAGTAGTGGACTACTGGCAGAAAAAAGCCCATTATAAAAAATTAGTAGAAACGCTCGAGAAATCGGCAACTACCTATATAATAAAAGATGGGTTCTTACAAACTATAACCCCTAATGTTAAACGTAAGGAGTATGATGGAAAAGAGAATGAACAGGGTTGAGAGCCAAACAGCAAGAACATTTGCTGATATTAGTAGTATAGACAAGCGTTTAACTAAGATAGAAATGCAAGCCGTTCAAATAAAGTACCTAGCGATTGGTGCTTTAGGTTTTTATATTATATCTTCTGTGGGTTTAATTGAATTTATAAAAGCTATGTAAAACGATAGGGCACTTCTTATATTATTAGACTCTAGGAGTCTGGTACTATATTTAGTCGCTTACAACTTAAAACAAGTGCCCTATCTTTTTGGGAGAAATTTACATGATTAGTTTACTTACAAGTATAGCACCAATTTTTCTAGGTTTTTTTGCTAAGTTAATGGCTTTAAAAAGCCAAGCAGCATCCGAAAACCAAAAACTGATGATACAGTCAATGCAAGCTCGTAATGACTCTATCAATCAAGCTAGAGCCGCCGCAGACAAAGAGTCTCCTATGGCCGCCTGGAATCGAAGATTTATCATTATGGTAATCCTCGGTTTAATCATATTTACGCAAGTAGCGCCAGTGCTATTTAACGTCCCAACCGTGATACCAACAGTGATTGAGGGCTTTAGCCTCCTCGGATTGCAATTTACACCTGATGTGGTAGAATACGTCACGGTAGAAGGGATGATGAAGTTTGACGAAATATTCAAATGGGCGTCAATGATAATCGAATTTTACTTTGGAGCACAGCTCGCTAAAGGCAAGTAGCCTAAGAGCCGTGACCTTTTTTAAATATACATAGGGGAAACTATATGTTGAATAAAATAATGAATGGCGCTGATGCCGCTATAAACGTAGGTTTAAAACTTATTAGCCTAGCAATCGTTTTACAAGTTGTGTTTAGCGAAGTACCTTTTTTAGGTGGCGGTAACGTCATTGGTACTATTATAGGTCTTGTTGGTCAGCTAGGAGACGCAGGTTTAGTCGGCATAATTGCTGCCGCTTTAATCTATCGTTTGTTGGATGACGACATCAAAAACGATCTGAAGAAATAATGACACCTAGAGCCAGAAACAATACTATAGCAGGTCTTGTTGTAGCTGCTTTCTGGCTCATTTTAGTTATACCAACAATAGTTCAAGCAGAAACAACTAAAGTTGAACAAACAACAAATTCTACGGTAACCACAAACGGTAACCAAACCACAACAGTAAAATCGCCCCCGCCCTCGGCCATATCGCCAAATGTAGGCGGTAGTAACTCTGATTTATGTACTATCTCATCTAGTGGTGCTTTAGGTACTCAAATACTATCCTTGAGCTTAGGAGCTACATATACTGAAGCTAACTGTCTGTTACTTAAAAAAGCCCGCATACTTTACACAGCAGGCATGAAAGTAGCCTCAGTCAGTCTTCTGTGCCAAGACCCAGCGATTTGGCTTGCAATGAAAAATGCCGGAACATACTGCCCTATAGATGGTTTAATAGGGGAACAAGCTAAACGTGCTTGGGAAGTTCGTACAGAAGATATACCAATGCCAGAGGAGCAAAATGAGAAAACTACTGTTGAAAAGAGGGATAGCGCTATTAAGCTTATGGGTGCTGTTGCATCAGCCTTCTTATTCTTCTAGCTACATATACGGATACACTCCAAACGCCGCTTCAAGTGCTATGCAATGGAGCATGAACCCAGCTACGCTAGGTGCATATGGTATTGGTGGTATGGATATATCAGGTGTCATCTATACTTATAACCCTATAAAAGAGCTTGATGATGACTTTGTTGTTATTATAGAAAATGATAAAGTAGGTGGTGGCTTTGTATGGCAAGACGAAGAAGATTGGTCAGGAAAGCAGCCAATAAGAATTAAAAAAGTTATTCCTCTTGCTTACACACCATTAGCTTTATTTGGTAAAGGTCGCGTTAGAACAACTGGTAAAGGAACAGTAGAAGACGTTTCAGTAATTTATATGTTTCGTTTTGATAGTTGTTTTGACCCTCAGTCTGACCCTAACTGCCCTGGTTACGTTAAACCTAAACCCCCAGCAGTACCAAAAATTCCTGATTATGATGCCTTAGAAGATGATTCAGTTAAATTAGCACAAAAAGATACAGACAAAGAACTCTTAGAAGAAGATGAAGAAAACAGAGACGACGAAGATGAGGAAGATGATAACTCTGACATGCAGACACTTCTTGCCAGTACAACTAACGCTTTAACTTTAGCTAATCAAGTAGCTCAATCTGTTATATTAAATTCAATAAATAGCGCAACAAACATAGGCACCTATTACGTTGCAAAAATTCCCGATAGTTACATTACCGAATCCGTAGTTTTACAAGGAGGTGATATTGTGGATAATAGGAGAGCATTAAGGAGTTTAGCGCAAGATAATTTAATGAATGAAATGATAGAGGAGCAATACAAATGAAAAAACTATTAATAACACTTAGCCTTATACTTGGTGCAACCCCAATCTTGGCAGAAAATATTGACATCACTGGAACAGTACAGAGCAGATGCACCGTGAATGTGGATACCCCTGGTGCTTATGGTAACCCTAATGCATACACGCTAACAACAGCACCAGCTAGTGCAGGTCAAGAGCCTATAGTAAGGTTTGATGTGAGTTTAGCTAATGCTTATAAAGCAGAGGTTAGCTACCCTACATCGTTTAGCTCAAGCCCATCATTAACTGACACCGTTGCCTGGACTGGAGCTGTGACAGTAGCCCAAACATCAACAAGTGATATGAGTGGATACCAAGCGGCAAGTAGCCTAGCGGGCTCGAAAAGAACTTACGCTTTAACAGTTGCTGGTACTACATGGTTTAAGTCTACATCAATTGCAACGTATGGTGGTGGTCAAGCTAAAGCCTTTCCAGGCGGAGCTTACAAATCATATTTGTTAGCGAGTTGCGTAGCTCAGTAGGTCTAGCACTACTGTTATGTAGTGGACTGATATATTCGCATGAAATGACACCGACCTACCCCACTTGGAGTATTAGTGCGGTACAGGGTGTTAAGAAAACAACCATGGAGTTGTGGAACTCTAGGAAAGATGTTGGTTATTATGAGGTCGGCGTGTTTGATGAGTCGTGGGAGCCAATACCATTTGTAACAGCTTATAGAATTATTAAGATTGATTACTTAAGTAAAGTTAAATTTGATATATACATAAGAACACAAGACATATTAGAAGCTAGGTACGTTTGCTCATTGTCTAAATTAAGGAGTAACGACGAGAGTCAAACCTTGTTAGCTACTAGAATATGCTC
>Ga0308009_10000776_pt1 | contig 21132 bp, 25 predicted proteins | sample Neamet127_FD_203134 | JGI IMG/M metagenome (GOLD analysis project Ga0308009, IMG submission 203134) | Marine microbial communities from water near the shore, Antarctic Ocean - #127 | ecosystem: Environmental > Aquatic > Marine > Unclassified | place: Southern Ocean | collected 2014-07-24
CGCGCCAGTGGTCGGCGTCCTGGCCGTTGCCGGTCCAGGTCGGGGCGATGCCCACGCCGCCGGTGAAGCCGACCTGGCCGTCGACCACCAGCAGCTTGCGGTGGGTGCGGTTGTTCATGCGCGCCAGGTTGTACCAGTGTGGCTGGTGGAACTTGCGCACCTGCACGCCGGCCGCTTCCATCTCCTGCAGAAAAGCCTCGTCAATTTTCTGGCTGCCGACCCAGTCGAGCAGCACATGCACCTTGACACCGGCGCGTGCGCGCTCGGTCAGTGCGTCGGCAAACTGCTTGCCGATCTCACCCGACCAGTAGATGTAGGTTTCGAAGGTGATGCTGCGTTTGGCGCCGCGAATGGCTTGCAGCATGGACGGAAAAATCTGGTCGCCGTTGAGCAGTTCGGTCACCTTGTTGCCGCCGGCAATGCCCGGACCCAGCAGGCTGCCCATGGCGCGCGCAAACTGCGGATCGCTGGTGCCGTACAGGCGCGGCAACTGGTGTTCGACTTTTTTCTCACCCGCCGTGAAGTTGAGGGCCAACAGCACGGCCGCAGCCGTCAGGACGAAGGTAATCAGGATGATGGTCATGGGGCGGCGTTTGAGGTGCATGCGGCATTGTGGGTGCCGCGCGCGTTGCGCCGGGTAGGCGGGCGCCGCGTTTTGCGGTGGAGATCAGTGGCGAGTGAGATCAACGTATCGACACACGATTCGTTGTTAGCAGCTGGCCCTGGTTCGACCGGGGTTGTGTCCAGAGTTTGTAACTTATAATCCACAAATTCACAATGTTTGAAATTCTCGATTACTTGCGCCCTGACGGCGAAGACCCCTACATGGCGTGGTTGAGTGGATTGAGTGATCGGCAAGCGCGAGCCCGCATTCTGGTGCGGGTGCAGCGCATGGCTGCCGGCAATTTCGGAGACTGCAAGCCGCTGCAGGGCGGCGTATGGGAGCTTCGCATCGACCATGGGCCGGGCTACCGGGTGTATTACGCCCAGGCGGGGAAGCGTTTGATTTTGCTGTTGGCAGGGGGTGACAAGCGCAAACAGCAGGCCGACATTGCAGCAGCCCTTGCCCGCTGGCATGACTGGCAACATCGAAGGAAAGCGACATGAAAACAGCCAAATCTCCAGCATCTCGCTCGCATGACACTGCCGTGGTGGACATGCTCAAAGCCGACCCCGAGTTTGCCGATGCCTACCTGGCTGTCGCGCTGGAAGAGGCTGATCAACCGGGCGGGCAGGTGGCCTTGCTCGCTGCCCTCAGGCACATTGCCGAGGCGCAGGGCATGGCTGCCGTGGCCCAGCGAGCGGGTATTCCCCGCGAAAGCCTGTACCGCGCTTTGTCGCCCAATGGCAACCCGACCATCAAGACGTTGCTTGCCGTGATCGGAGCGGCGGGTTTGCAGTTGGCGGTCACGCGCGGGTGAAATCGAGTGGCATCGAACCCTGTCCCTCCGGAGGTTTTGTGAATGGGTGCCTCAATGGATTAAGGCAATGCGTTGGCCCGGTGACAATAGCGCCATGGCCAGCATGCAACTTCAGGACATTCTTTTCTCCCAGGGCTTTGGCACGCGGCGCGTCTGCGCCGGGCTGATTCAACAGGGTTTTGTGGCTGTAGCCCATGTCCCCTGTGAGGACCCTGCTATGGAATTTGTAGTGGACGGGCTGCAGTTCACGGTCCAGGGCGTGGACTGGGCCTACCACGCCAGGGCCTATTTGATGCTGCACAAGCCGGCCGGTTACGAGTGTTCGCAAAAACCCAGCACCTACCCCAGCATCTATACGCTGCTGCCGACGCCCATTCGTCAACGGGGGGGCGGTGCGGCGGCCGGCGTACAGGCCGTGGGCCGGCTGGACCAGGACACCACTGGGCTGCTGCTGCTGTCGGACGACGGCAAGTTCATCCACCGTATGAGTTCACCCAAACACCATGTGCCCAAGGTGTATGAGGTGCGCGCCAAACACCCGGTGGACGACAAACAGGTTGCCAAATTGTTGAGCGGTGTGGTGCTGGATGACGACCCCAAGCCAGTGCGCGCCGCCGCCTGCGAAAAAACCGGTGAGCAGTCCTTGAGCCTGACCCTGACCGAAGGTAAGTACCACCAGGTCAAACGCATGATTGCGGCCGTGGGCAACCGGGTTGAGGAGGTCGGCGGCCTGCACCGTGCGCGCATTGGTTCATTGGCGTTGCCGACTGAACTGAAAGCCGGGCAGTGGCGCTGGCTGACGGCGCAGGATTTGGCCGCGATTTCAGCCTGAGCCTGCGGTTTGAGCATCAAAAAGGCCTCTAGCCCATAGCTGGCGGGCGTAAGCAGCTACTGATTCGATAGCAAAATAGGCTCAGCGCAGCGGCTGCAAGAAGGCCACCACCGCTTCCAGCGTGTGTTCCGGCTGGTCGCGCTGCGGTGAATGGCCGCATTCGGCCAGCCGCAACTGCATTGTTTGCGGCGCCACCCGCGCCAGTTCGTCGAGCTGGACCATCGTGCCGTATTCATCGCCCAGGCCCTGGATCGCCAGCAGGGGCGCGCTGATGCGGTGGCAATCGGGGCGAATGTCAAAGCTGCGAAAGCCTGCGGACAGCCAGACGTCATTCCATTGCCAGAAGGCGCCGGCTACATCGGCGTGGTGGCGGGCCAGCTTGTCACGCAGCCCGCCTGTTTCAAAAGCGCCTGTGGCCTGGGCAATCGCCCGTACCGCGATCTCCTCAACCATCAGGTGCGGCGCCATCACGACGGCGGCAGTCACCGGATACCGCGCCGCGTGGAGCAGGGCGATGCTGGCGCCGTCGGAATGGCCCAACAGCACCGGCCGGGCAATGCCCAGCGCATCCAGCAGCGCCGGCAGCACTTCCCCGGCCTCGCGGTGCATGTAGTCGGGCGCGAGCCGGCCGTTGCCGCGCACATCGGGCACCGCGTCCGACTGGCCGTAACCGCGCCGTGAATACACGATCCCGGCCCGGCCGGTGGCCTCGCACACCCGGTGAGGCCAACTGCGGCCGCGCTGGGTCCAGAGGCTGACCGAGCCCAGGCCTTCGTGCAGGAAAACCAGCGGCGCTTTGTCGGCAGGTCCGGCAATCTGCTGCAGCTCAAGCCGCGTGCCATGGATATCTACAAATTTCATCGTGTCATCGTAAAGGATGTAAGCGCGGGGGCGCCCTGGCGCGTTAGGTCAGGCCCGCCCGCTACACTTGCGCGTCGCCTGAAGAAAGCCCTTCGTGATCCTGTCCCTCCGTTTGTTTGCTGCGGCCCTGTGTTGCCTGTCAGCCGCCGCCGCCATGCCTGCCCTGGCCCAGCCCGCGCCGCTGTTTGTGCTCAATTCGCTGGACGCGAATGTCAGCGTCATCAACCCGCTGACATGGACCGAAACCAAGCGCATTGCCACTGGCAAGGAGCCGCACCACATTTACCTCACGCCCGACGAAAAGTCGGTGATTGTGGCCAACGCGCTGTCCGACACCCTGACCTTCATCGACCCGAAAACGGCGGAGGTCCAGCGCGTGATCCCCGGCATCCTCGACCCCTACCAGCTTCGCTTCTCGCCGGACATGAAGTGGTTTGTCACGGCCGCCAACCGGCTCAACCACATCGACATCTACCGCTGGGACGGCAGCAACATCACCCTGGTCAAGCGCGTGGCCACCGGCAAGACGCCCAGCCATCTGTGGATAGACAGCAAAAGCACCACGGTGTATTCGACCATGCAGGACAGTGACGAGCTGGTTGCGCTGGACCTGGCAACCCAGACCATCAAGTGGCGCACCGCCACCGGCTCCATCCCGGCCGATGTGTACGGCAGCGCCGACGACAAACTGATCCTGGTCGGTCTGACCGGCGGCGACACGGTGGAGGTGTTTGATGTGAGCGGCAAGCAGCCGCAGCGCACGCGTGTGATCAAGACCGGTGCCGGCGCCCACGCCTTTCGTGCGCTCGGCGATGGCCGCCACGTTCTGGTCAGCAACCGCGTGGCCAACAGCATCAGCAAGATTGATCTGCAGACCCTGACCGTGGTGGACAACTACCCGGCGCCCGGCGGGCCGGACTGCATCGAAGTCTCGCGTGACGGCAAGCTGATTTACGTGACCTCGCGCTGGGCCCGCAAACTCACGGTGATTGACGTTGCCAGCCGCAAGGTGGTGCGCCAGGTCAATGTTGGAAAGAGTCCCCATGGTGTCTGGACACTCGATCACGCGCCAAGATAGGCCCCCACGGTGGATGGAGCCCCCACGCTCCCCCACTGCGTGTGGGTCGCTGCACCTTGCAGGCCGCCGCTTGCCAGAGGCTTCGCTTCTGTCGCCTGTCCAAAGCTGCGCAGGCAGCTTTGGAGCCGCAGGCTCCAGCCCCGAGGGGGCCGCTGCGCCTGCGGCCCGGCAAAGCCGGTTCCGCGCCCCTGGCTTGAAGGGGACCATATCTCGGACCCTTGCAGTACTGCTGGCTGCTACGTTTTTTATAGCTGCTTGCGCCCGTCCAGCATGGGCTGAGGGCTGTTTTGATGCCCAAAACAAGCCCGGCAAGCCGGTTTACCTGACACTGGACACGGGCCACATGGGGGTGGCGCCGCTGATGGCTGACATCCTCAACAAACACCAGGTCAAAGTCACGTTTTTCGGGGCCAATGAACGCACGCAGACCGGCGACGGCAGCCTGGGCAAGGACTGGGCGCCGTGGTGGAAGGCGCGTGCGGCAGAAGGCCATGAATTCGCTTCGCACACCTTTGACCACACCTATTGGCGCGCTGACGTTGGCGCTGACCAGTTCAGAGTGCGCCCCTCGGCCGGGCCTTCAGAGGGCAAGGAATCGGTCTGGACCGCTGCCCAGTATTGCGCCGAAATCGCCAAAGCCGGCAGCCGCCTCGAAGAGATCACCGGCCAGAAACCACTACCGCTGTTCCGCGCGCCGGGCGGCAAAACCTCACCGAGGCTGCTGGCCGCCGCCAAGGCCTGCGGGTATGAGCACGTCGGCTGGTCTCCGGCCGGTTTTCTCGGGGACGAGCTGTCCAGCGAGACCCATCCCAACGACCAGTTGCTCAAAAAAGCGCTGCGCGACATCCGCCCCGGCGACATTCTGCTGGCGCACCTCGGTATCTGGTCGCGCAAGGACCCGTGGGCACCGGCCGTGCTGGAGCCACTGATCACCGGACTGAAAGCGCGCGGTTTCTGTTTTGCGACCTTGCGCGAACACCCCCGCTACAAAGCCTGGATTGAGCAGCCCGCCCGGCAGGTGCCGGCCCGGACGGCAAAATAAGCGGCATGGACAGTCTGGAGGCCTATTTTTCGACCGCGCAGCAATGGCTGTTTGAAAGCGCTGTGCAGCCCGCAATGTTTGCGTTGGGCCTGGGCAACCTGCTGGAAGACGGTTATCAAGCCACGGCCTGGTTCATGGTCGGCCTGATCCAGATCATCATCTTGCTGGCCGTGGTTGGCCCGCTTCAGCGCTGGCGTCCTGTGGAGCCGGTGAGCGACCGCGCCACGATACGTACCGACATCGTCTATACCCTGATCCACCGCCTCGGCCTGTTTCGCATTGCGCTGTTTTTCACGCTGGAGCCCTGGTTCGACGAGTTGTTCGGCATGGCGCGCACGGCCGGTTTTGGCACCTTCCACCTGGACCAGATATGGCCGGGCGTGACGGACAACGCGCTCGTCAGCCTGCTGATCTACCTGGTGGTGTTCGACTTTATTGCCTACTGGACGCACCGTGGCCAGCACCAGATCGAGTGGTGGTGGCGCCTGCATTCGCTGCACCATGCGCAGCGGCAAATGACCATGTGGAGCGACAACCGCAACCATCTGCTCGACGATGTGCTGGTGGATGTCATCGTGGTGCTGGTCGCGCAACTCATCGGTGTGGCGCCGGGCCAGTTCGTTGCCATCGTGGCGCTGACCCAGCTCAGCGAAAGCTTCCAGCACGCCAACCTCAGGCTCTGGTTCGGCCGTGTCGGCGAGCGCCTGTGGGTCAGTCCGCGTTTTCACCGCTTGCACCACAGCATAGGCATCGGGCATGAAAGCGCGGGCAAGGGGTCGCTGGGGGGATATAACTTCGGCGTGCTGCTGCCGTGGTGGGATGTGCTTTTCGGCACCGCCAACTTCGAGCAGCGTTACGATCCCACCGGCATCCGCGACCAGGTCGAGCAGTCGCGCGACTACGGCCGCGGCTTCTGGGCGCAGCAGTGGCTGGGGTTGAAGCGGCTTGTGGGCAAAGCCTGAACAGCCTTCACGGCGGCGAGTTATCCTCAGACCATGAGTAAGCTTCTCGATTCCTTCTGGCGCGCGGTGGCCTACTGCCTGCACCCTCGGGTGATCGCGCTGTCGGTGCTGCCGCTGGTCATCATGGTGGTGCTTTCGCTGGGCCTGGGCTACTTCTTCTGGGACGATGCGCTAGTCGCCGTGCGGGCTGGTCTGGAAAGCTGGGAGCTGCTGGGCACCATGGCGCGCTGGCTGGAAGGCCTGGGCCTGGGCAACTTGCGGGTGGTGCTGGCGCCCACGATTTTGCTGTTCCTGAGCATCCCGGTGATCGTCATCGTGGCGCTGCTGTTCGTCGCGATCCTGATGACACCGGCCATGGTGGCGCTGGTGGCCGAACGGCGCTTTCCCGGGCTGGAGCGCAAGCAGGGCGGCTCGCTGGTGGCCAGCCTGTTCTGGTCGCTGGGCTCGACGGTGCTGGCGGCCGTCGCACTCGTCATTTCCATCCCGCTGTGGCTGATTCCGCCGCTGATACTGATCCTGCCGCCCTTGATTTGGGGCTGGCTGACCTACCGTGTGATGTCTTACGACGCGCTGGTTGACCATGCCAGCGCCGAGGAGCGTCGAGAGATCTTCCGCCGCCATCGCAGCAGCTTGTTGGCCATCGGCGTGCTCAGTGGCTACCTGGGCGCCGCGCCCAGCCTGCTGTGGGCCTCGGGCGCGATGTTCATCGCCATGGCGCCGCTGCTGGTGCCGGTGGCGATCTGGCTGTACACGCTGGTGTTTGCTTTCTCTTCTCTTTGGTTTGCCCACTACTGCCTGGCGGCGCTGGAGCAACTTCGCAAGCAAAATGCCCCGTCGGCCCTTGATCTGCTGGGCCGGACAGCCATTGAACAAGGAGATCAAGGAGATCAAGGAGATCAAAAAAAGGACACACAGGCATTTCTGCCTCCTTGATCTCCTTGTTCATCCCATCTTTTTCAGCATGACCACTCATTTCGGACTCATCATCGTCGGCGACGAAATCCTCTCCGGAAAACGCGCCGACAAACACATGCCCAAAGTCATTGAGCTGCTGGCCGCGCGCGGGTTGCAGCTCAGTTACGCCGACTATGTGGGCGACGACCCGGCGCGCATTACCGCCGTGCTGACGCGCGCCTTCGCCGCTGCGCGTGCATCCGGCGACGTGGTTTTTTCCTGTGGTGGCATAGGCGCCACGCCCGACGACCACACGCGCCAGTGCGCCGCCGCTGCGCTGGGCGTGGACCTGGCGCTGCACCCCGAGGCCGAGCGCCTGATCCGCGAGCGCATGCAAGACATTGCCAAAGAGCAGGGTGTGGCCTACGAGCCGGACCGGCACGACAACATCCACCGGCTGAACATGGGCATGTTTCCGGTCGGGGCCGCGATCATCCCGAATCCGTACAACAAGATTCCCGGCTTTAGCTGCTTTGTCGATGCGTCAAGCCGGCAGGTCACTGGGGCGCCGGGGGCGGTGGACGGCCGCCGCGCAGGGCCGCCCCAAGCAAGGCCAGCCCCCTCGGGGGGCAGCGACCCACACGCAGTGGGGGAGCGTGGGGGCATCCATTTTTTGCCCGGATTTCCGGTGATGGCCTGGCCGATGATCGAGTGGCTGCTCGACACGCACTATCCGGGCTTGCACCAAAAATCAGCTTATACCGAGAAGTCCGTGATTGTCATGGGCTCCATGGAGGCAGCGCTGACACCGCTCATGCTGGCGATTGAGGCTGGGCACGACGGCATCAAGGTTTTCAGCCTTCCCAGCGTAGATCATCCCGAATATGGCCGCCACATTGAATTGGGGGTCAAGGGCGCGCCGGAAAAAGTGGATGTCGCCTATCCGGCATTGCTGGCAGGACTGCACAATCTCAATGCAAAACTGGGCCCCGAATTGGTGCGTTGAATATTGCACCGATACGGTGCAATCATGATTGCACCAATATGATGCGTCGAGTGGAGCCCGACTTTTTCTGCGTCGTCGTTCGTTCAGGGCTCAATCCCTGTCCCAGATGCAGTCACAATCACAGGCTTGGCAGAAAAAAGCGCCATTGGCGGTGGCACAAAACGTGCATCCATCGACGCCGAAAGTATTTTTAACAACCATCCAGCAACAGGAGATTCTGATGGCAAAGACCGTCGCAGACGTCATGAAAATGGTCAAGGAAAACGAAGTCAAATTTGTTGACTTCCGCTTTACCGATACCCGGGGCAAAGAGCAGCACGTGACCGTGCCGGTGTCCCATTTTGACGAAGACAAATTCACCTCGGGCCATGCGTTCGACGGCTCCTCCGTGGCAGGCTGGAAGGGCATTGAAGCCTCCGACATGCAATTGATGCCTGACCCGAAAACGGCCAACATCGACCCCTTCTTTGAAGAGACCACGCTGTTCATGAGTTGCGACGTGCTGGAGCCCGCTGACGGCAAGGCCTACGACCGCGACCCGCGCTCTATCGCGCAGCGCGCCGAGGCTTACCTCAAGGCCTCGGGCCTGGGCGACACCGCTTACTTCGGTCCCGAGCCAGAATTTTTCATCTTCGACGACGTGCGCTGGAACACCGACATGTCCGGCACCTTCTTCAAGATCGAAGAATACGAAGCACCGTGGAACTCGGGCGCCAAGCTCGAAGGCGGCAACCGCGGCCACCGTCCGACTGTCAAGGGCGGCTACTTCCCCGTGCCCCCGGTCGACAGCACGCAGGACATGCGCGCCGAGATGTCCCTGATCCTCGAATCGCTGGGCATCCCGGTTGAAGTGTTCCACCACGAAGTGGCCGGCGCTGGCCAGAACGAGATCGGCACCAAATTCAGCACGCTGGTCCAGCGCGCCGACTGGACGCAGATCCTCAAGTACGTGGTGCAGAACGTGGCCAATGCCTACGGCAAGACCGCCACCTTTATGCCCAAGCCCATCGTTGGCGACAACGGTTCCGGCATGCACGTGCACCAGTCGATCTGGAAAGACGGCAAAAACCTGTTCGCCGGTGACGGTTATGCGGGCCTCTCGGACTTCGCGCTCTACTACATCGGCGGCATCATCAAACACGCCCGCGCGCTCAACGCCATCACCAACCCCGGCACCAACAGCTACAAGCGCCTGGTTCCCGGTTACGAGGCACCGGTCAAGCTGGCTTACTCGGCCAAGAACCGCTCGGCATCGATCCGCATTCCTTACGTCGCCAACCCCAAGGGCCGCCGTATCGAAGCGCGTTTCCCCGATCCGCTGATGAACCCTTACCTGGGCTTTTCGGCCCTGATGATGGCCGGTCTCGATGGCGTGGAAAACAAGATCCATCCCGGCGAAGCCGCCACCAAGGATCTGTACCATCTGCCACCCGAGGAAGATGCCAAAGTACCAACCGTCTGCCACAGCCTGGACCAGGCGCTGGACTGTCTTGACGTGGGCCGCAGCTTCCTGACCAAGGGCGGCGTGTTCACTGACAGCATGATCGACGCCTACATCGAATTGAAAATGGGTGAAGTGACGCGCCTGCGCCAGGCCACGCACCCGATCGAGTTCGAGATGTATTACTCACTGTAATTTCTTACAGTCTGTGGTCAAAAAAGGACGGCGCAAGCCGTCCTTTTTTATTTCTCCGCAAGGTTATCACTTGCAGGATTTTGCTTTTCTTACCCTTTGCAGGATACTGACAGACCGTCCAAGCCTTAACAGGCACTTGGGGTTACGTATGAAACCTACAGTACTTCTTTCAACTTTTCTTGTTCTCGCGGGCAGCATGGTCGCTGCTTCCGCGCAGGAGCGCATTTACCGCTGTGCCGGAAAAGACGGCGCCACGCCCGAGTACATCAACAACGCCAGGGACGCCCAGGCGCGCGGCTGCAAACAAATTGATGGCGGCAATGTCACGATAGTGCAGAGCACACCAGCGAGCCGTCCGGCGACCGTGCGTGTGGCAGGGGCCGTGCAGGCCGCGCCCGTATCGAGCAGCAGCGAGCAACGTGCACGCGACAGCGACACACGGGCCATTCTTGAGTCCGAACTCAGAAAAGCCGAGATCAGGCTGGCTGAGCAGCAAAAAGAGTTCAACAACGGTGAGCCGGAAAAGCAGGGCATAGAAGGCCGCAACTACCAGCGTTACCTCGACCGCGTGGCTGAAATGAAGGAAAGCATCACGCGCCACGAAAGCGACATTGCCGGCCTGAAACGCGAAATCGGCCGCTTGCCGGCACCCACTGCCCGCCAGTAAGTCAGGGCCTGTTCACACTATTTATGCGAGTTCCCCCGGGTTGCGGCGAAACTCGCAACGCATCTCGCATAAACAGTGTGAACAGGCCCTAGCTCTTCTGCGTCAAAATAGGACGCTTGAAAAAGTCCAACTTCTCCTCTGCCGCCGCCACCGCCACCGCCGCAGCGTCTTCACGTTTTCAGTCCTTTGACCTGCTGGCCACACTGGTGGCCGTTGTGCGCACCAACGGTGTGGTGGTGTTTGCCAACGCAGCGCTCGAAGACGCGCTGGGCACCTCGCGGCGGACTATCGAGGGCTCCCTGTTACCCGACTGTTTCACCGAACCGATGATCCTGCACAACGCGCTAGCAGGCGCGGGCAGCAACGAATTTGCAGCACTGCGTTATGACGCCTGGCTCAAACCGCTAAACCGCGAGCCCATGCCGGTGCATGTGGTGGTGGCGCAGACCGACACGCCCGGTGAAGCGATTGTCGAGCTGCTGCCGCTGGAGCAGCAGGCCAAGCAGGACAGGGAAGAGCGGCTGATGGATCAGGCCCAGGCTAACAAGGAGTTGATTCGCAACCTGGCGCACGAGATCAAGAACCCGCTGGGCGGTATACGCGGCGCTGCGCAACTGCTGCAGATGGAAATCGACTCCAAGGAGCTGACCGAATACACCCAGGTCATCATTCATGAGGCCGACCGGCTACAGACGCTGGTGGACCGGCTGCTGGCGCCGCACCGCCGGCCGCACCTGGTGGGCGATGTGAATATCCACGAGGTCTGCGAGCGCGTGCGCTCGCTGATTCTGGCGGAGTTTCCCAAGGGCCTGCGGGTGCTGCGCGACTATGACATTTCGATTCCCGACTTTCGCGGCGACCGCGAGCAGCTGATCCAGGCGGTGCTCAACATTGCCCACAACGCTGCGCAGGCGTTGGCCGAGCGCATTGCCGCCGGTGATGCGCAGATCAGTTTCAGGAGCCGGATTGCGCGGCAGGTGACTTTCGGCAAGCAGCGGTATCGCTTGGCACTGGAATTGCATGTTGTCGACAATGGACCGGGTGTTCCGGACTCCATCAAGGACCGTATCTTCTATCCCCTGATTTCTGGGCGGGAGGGCGGTTCCGGGTTGGGGCTGACCTTGGCGCAAACCTTTGTTCAGCAACACCACGGCTTGATCGAGTGCGACAGCGTCCCCGGCCGCACGAATTTCAAGCTGCTGATACCGCTGCCTTGAAACCGTCACCTTCATTGATGGATAACCGGTAGAAGTACCCAAGGGATAAAAAACATGAAACCGATCTGGATTGTTGACGATGACCAGTCCATCCGGTTTGTGCTGGAAAAGGCCTTGCTGCGCGAAGGACTGCCGACCCGCAGCTTCATCAACCCGCGCGAGGTGCTGGCGGCATTGGACACCGCTACCGACGACGATGGCCCGCAGGTGCTGGTCAGCGACATCCGCATGCCCGGCGGCTCCGGCCTGGACTTGCTGTCCACCGTCAAGGAAAAACACCCCGGTCTGCCGGTCATCATCATGACGGCGTTTTCCGACCTCGACAGCGCGGTTTCGGCCTTCCAGGGCGGCGCGTTCGAATACCTGCCCAAACCCTTCGACCTGACCAAGGCGGTGGAGTTGATCCGCCGCGCGGTCGAAGAAAGCCAGCGCGAGGAAGTGGCCGAGGAGCGCATGGCCGCCACGCCCGAAATGCTGGGCCAGGCGCCGGCCATGCAGGACGTGTTCCGCGCCATCGGCCGGCTCAGCCAGAGCAATGTCACGGTGATGATCACCGGCGAGTCCGGCTCCGGCAAGGAGCTGGTGGCGCGCGCACTGCACAAACATTCGCCGCGCGCCAACGGGCCTTTTGTGGCGATCAACACTGCGGCCATTCCCAAAGACCTGCTGGAGTCCGAGCTGTTCGGCCATGAGCGCGGCGCCTTCACCGGCGCGCAGACGATGCGCCGCGGCCGCTTCGAGCAGGCCGACGGCGGCACGCTGTTTCTCGACGAGATCGGCGACATGCCGTTTGATCTGCAGACCCGGCTGCTGCGGGTGCTCTCCGACGGCAACTTCTACCGCGTCGGCGGCCACAATGCCGTCAAGACCAATGTGCGCGTCATTGCCGCCACCCATCAGGACCTGGAGCAGCGCGTCAAGGAGGGTGGTTTCCGCGAGGACTTGTTCCACCGCCTCAACGTGATTCGCCTGCGCCTGCCGGCCCTGCGCGAGCGCCGCGAAGACGTGTTCATGCTGACGCGCCACTTCCTGCAGCAAAGCGCCAAGCAGCTCGGCGTGGTTGAGCCCAAACGCATTTCGGATGCGGCGCTGCAAAAGCTCAGCACCTTTGGGTTTCCCGGCAATGTGCGCCAGCTCGAAAATATCTGCCACTGGCTGACCGTGATGGCGCCGGCCCAGGTGATTGAGGCCAAGGACTTGCCGCCCGAAGTGCTGGACGCCGCGCCCGAGCCGCTGCGTGCGCCTGCGCCGGTGCTGGTCGAAAGCGGCGCGGTGGTGCGCCATGCGGCCTTGCCGGACACGGGCATGGCTGCCGCTGCTGTGGACACTGCGCCGGCCGGGAAAATCTCGTTGGCACCTGCTGACCACGGGATGGCGTCGCAGGGCGGCACCTGGGAAAGCGGGCTGGAGGCCGAAGCCATGGCCCTGCTGGCCACCGGCCGCAGCGATGTTTGGGACGTGCTGACCCGGCGCTTTGAGTCCAAGCTGATCCAGACGGCGTTGCTCAACACCCGTGGCCGCCGCATCGAAGCTGCGCAGAAGCTCGGCATTGGCCGCAACACCATCACGCGCAAGATTCAGGAGCTCAATCTCGAGTGAGCCGCTTATCCCTGACCCGCGACAAGATCTACAAAACCGTGGCGCGCCAGCTCCATGGCAAAGTGCCGTGCTGGGTCTGCGGCGAACATGTGTTGCCGGCGGCTGCGACGCTGGAACACATCCAGCCGCTCAGCGAGGGCGGCAACAGCCATGCAGAGAACCTGGCCATCAGCCACGAGCTCTGCAACAATCGGCGCCATAACAAAGTAGGTAATCCCTGAGGGGCGGGATCCGGTTCCTGTCATCCCCGACGAGATCCGGGATCCATGTGGGCACACCTCAGACAGCGGTCAGCGTCACATGGATTGCGGGTCAAGCCCGCAATGACAACGCGGGGACGCGCGGCAAACCGTCGTGAAACGGCCTCCCCGTCCGCCCAGTCTGCGATTCACAAGAGAAATCGGCCTCCAGCCCATATCTGGCGGGCGTGAGCAGCTACTTTATTGATAGCAAATCAAGGTGAACGATGACCGGCACATGGTCGCTGGGCCGCTCGTTTTTGCGCGGCAGCTTGTCGATCACGCAGCTTTGCACCAGCGGTTTGAGCGCGTCGGTGACCAGGATGTAGTCAATGCGCAGGCCCCGGTTGCGGCGAAAGGCGAACTCGCGGTAGTCCCACCAGGAATAACTTTTCTCGGGCTGATCGAACAGGCGAAACGCATCGTGCAGACCCAGGCCGAAAAGCGCCTTCAGGTGTTCGCGCTCTTCGGTGGTGTGGTGAATGGTCTCGCGCAGGCCTTCGGCGTCGTAAGTGTCGCGGTCATCCAGCGTGATGTTGAAGTCGCCGACCAGCACCAGCTTTGGGTGAACGGCAATCTCCTCGCGCAGCCAGCTACGCAGGCCTTCGAGCCATTTCATTTTGTACTCAAATTTGTCGCTGCCCGGTGCCTGGCCGTTGACGAAGTAGCCGTTGACCAGTCGTAACTCGCCCTGCGGCGTGTCCAGCGTGGCCGCGATCACGCGCGACTGCTCATCGCTGAAGCCAACAATGTTCTTGACGATGTCGCGCGTCGGGTTGCGGCTCAGGATGGCCACGCCGTTGTAGGTCTTTTGGCCGAAGACGGCGCTGTGGTAACCGGCGGCGCTGAGGGCCTCCAGCGGAAACTTGTCGTCGCTGAGCTTGAGCTCCTGCAGGCACAGCGCATCGACCGGGTTGGCGGCCAGCCAGTCCAGCACCTGCGGCAGGCGCACCGCCAGCGAATTGACATTCCAGGTCGCGATTTTCATGGGCGCTCCAGCGTGACAAAACTGAAAGTCATGCCTTTGCCCGACACATGTTTGCTGCGCGCTGTTTCGCGCCAAGCTGGGCCCAAGGTGGGGGCGTAAGCATCGCCTTCGAAATTGGCGTCGATTTCAGTAACCTCGGCGCGTCTGGCCAGCGGCTCGGCCTGGGCATAAATCTGCGCACCGCCTATGACCCATATCTCGGGAGCCCCGGCGGCAGCTTCCAAAGCCTGCTGCAGGCTGGCAACACGTTGCACGGCGTCTGCATGCCAGTCGCCTTGCCGCGTGATGACGATGTTGCTGCGCCCGGGCAGCGGGCGGAATTTGGGGGGCAGTGAATCCCAGGTCTTGCGGCCCATGATGACGGGACAGCCAAGGGTGAGTTGCTTGAAATGCGCCATGTCCTCCGGCAGGTGCCAGGGCATGAGGCCGTCCTTGCCAATGACGCCATTGGCGGCGCGGGCGTAGATGAGGTTGACGCGCGTCACGTCACAAGTCCAGATAATCAAACGGCGACCGGGGCTTTTATTCCGGCGTGATGCTGGTAATCCACAAACTCGAAATCCTCGAATTCGTAGTCAAAAATCGAGTCCGGCTTGCGTTTGATGTTGAGCGTCGGATAAGGGTAGGGCGTGCGGCTCAGTTGCAGCGCCACCTGCTCCGCGTGGTTGCTGTAGATGTGGCAATCACCGCCGGTCCAGATGAAGTCGCCGACATCGAGATCGCATTGCTGGGCCACCATGTGGGTCAGCAGGGCGTAACTAGCGATGTTGAACGGCACGCCGAGGAAGATGTCGGCGCTGCGCTGGTAGAGCTGGCACGAAAGACGGCCCCGTCCTGAGCCTGTCGAAGGAGCCACATAAAACTGAAAAAACGCATGGCAGGGCATCAGCGCCATTTTCGACAGCTCAGCCACGTTCCAGGCGCTGACGATGATGCGGCGCGAATCGGGGTTGGTTTTGAGTGTCCTGATCACGTCGGCGATCTGGTCAATGTGGCCGCCGTCCGGCGTGGGCCAGCTACGCCACTGCACGCCGTAGACCGGACCGAGGTCGCCGTCCTCGCGCGCCCATTCGTCCCAGATCGTGACGCCGCGCTCTTTCAGCCAGTTGTTGTCGCTGGAGCCCTGCAAAAACCACAGCAGTTCATGCACGATGGACTTGAGGTGGACCTTCTTCGTGGTCACCAGCGGAAAACCTTCGTTGAGGTCAAAGCGCATCTGGTAACCGAACACACTTTTGGTGCCGGTGCCGGTGCGGTCGGCCTTGAACACGCCGTGGCTGTCCACATGGCGCATGAAATCTTCGTATTGGGAGCGGATGAGTGGCGAGCCAGCGAGTGCCATCAATAAGCTCCAAAAAGCGTGTCAAGCGCATCCTGAATGGACATTTGGTGGGACACCAAATTAGCGACCGGCTTGCGCAACACAAACGTCGGCACTGCGCCGAGAGCAGGCGTGTCCATTACCAGCCGTTGGCCGTCCAACTCAAATTCAGGATGAAGGTTCTCGGCCCCTCCTTCAAAGTGGTCAGCATCCCAAAGTGGAACCACGATCCGCGTTTGCAAGCCCTGAATATGGTCGCTCTGCACATCCAGATAGAAAGGAATCCATGTGTTCTCCGGTTTGTCCGGATTGCCGTAAACATCAAAGCGTGCCACGCCTAATCCTCTTGCTTTCCATCACCCAGACTCTTTGCAAAGCTGCGGTATTTGGCCAGGGGGAGTCCGTGCTTCGCAATGCGGGCGTTGTAGGCGGCAATGGCGTCCTTGTTGCGCTCGTTCCATTGCTCCCAGTAGCGCCGCTTGACTTCACTTGCCAGAAGAGCATCCACGGTTTGCGAAAGGTTCATTCCCATTTCGCGAGCAGCTTCCAGCACTTTCGAATTGAGCGACAGATTGGTGGCTTTTTTGGGGGCGTGATCAAATTTGAGCATGATTGGCCTTCATAAACGATGCGCATATTATATGCGCAACACCCGTCCCGGGTTCATCAAGTTGTGCGGATCCAGCCCCTGTTTGATGGCGCGCATCATGCTAAGGGCCACCGGCGATTTGTGTTTGGGCAGGGAGTCGACCTTGAGGCTGCCAACGCCGTGTTCAGCCGAGATCGAGCCCCGGTAGCGGTCCACCACGTCGTAAACCAGCGCATTCATGGGCGCTTCCTGCTCGTTGAGAAAGCGTGCCTGGTCCTCGTTCTCTGGCGCCTGCACGTTGTAGTGCAGGTTGCCGTCGCCCAGGTGGCCGTAAACAACCAGCCGGGCGCCGGGGAAGCGGGCTAGCAGCAAGGCGTTGGTCTCTTCCACAAATTCCGGAATGCGTGAGACATTGATCGAGATGTCGTGTTTGATGTTCAGGCCTTCTTCGGCCTGCGCCAGCGGAATGCTTTCGCGGATGTGCCACAGCGCGTGCGCCTGGGCCATGCTTTCGGCGACCACGGCATCGCTCACGCAGCCCGCCTCCATCGCGGCTTCGAGCAGGCGCTCGAAACAGGCGCGTGCATGTTCTTCCGATTCGTTGTCGGAGTTCTCAAGGACGACACACCACTCGGATTCTTTCCAGAACGGCACACGCTGCTGCGGAAAATGTTTAGCGACCAGGCTCAGCGCGAACTGGCCCATCACTTCAAAACCGGTCAGGCCAGCACCCAGATGTTCATGCGCCAGGCCCAGCAACTGCACGGCAGCTTCGAGCGAGGGCACGGCGGCAAAAGCGGTGAGTTGGCTTTTGGGCAGGGGATAGAGCTTCATGGTCGCGCCGGTGATCACGCCCAGCGTGCCTTCGCTGCCGATAAACAGATGCCGCAGGTCGTAGCCGGTGTTGTCCTTGCGCAGTCCGGTGAGGCCGTCCCAGATCTCGCCCTGCGCATTCACGACCTCCAGCCCGAGGCAGAGTTCGCGCGTGTTGCCGTAACGCACGACCTGGGTACCACCGGCATTGGTGCCGAGGTTGCCGCCTATGGTGCAACTGCCCTCCGAAGCCAGGCTCAGCGGAAACAGGAAGCCGGCCTTCTCGCAAGCCTCCTGCAGGTTCTGCAACACACAGCCGGCGTCGACGGTGATGGTCAGGTTGTCGGCGTCGAGGGTGCGCACCTTGTTCATGCGCGTCAGGCTCAGCACCACCTGCGTGCCGCTGGTGTCGGGCGTTGATCCGACCACCATGCCAGTGTTGCCGCCCTGCGGCACCATGCTGACGCGCGCTGCGGCGCAAGCCTTGACGACGGCAGCGACTTCGGTGGTGGAGCCGGGGCGTACCACGGCCAGGGCCTTGCCGGTTTCGCGCCGGCGCCAGTCCTGCACCCAGGCGGTCAGGTCGCCCTCGGTCAGCACGTTGGCTGCGCCCACGATCTGGCGCAGGGATTCAATCAGCGGGTGGGGCGTGTTCACGGTGTTTGGGGTTCCGGTTGGAGACTGGATGGGGCTTTCGCGTTTTTCAGGCGGATGCGCACATGCATGGCGCAGGCCGTGAACAGCAGCAGGCACAGCGCGACCTCGATCATCGCGAGGTAGTTACCGGGCGGCTTGTCGCTCCAGGCGCGCACCACGCCTTCGGTGAAGTACAGCCAGACCATCAGGCTGAGCCAGCGGTAGGTGTACATGCGGTTTTTCAGCAGGCCGGCCAGCGGAATACAAAGCGGCAGCACCTTCAGGGCCAGCAGCGAGCCGCCCGGACGAATTGGTGCCAGCCACATCTCCCAGGCCAGGCCGAGCACGATCAGGCCGCCGAGGCTGCCCAGGGCCAGCCAGCGGGTGGCGTCGATTTGCGAGGTTTTGTTCATGGGGAGGGGGTCATCATTTGCGCGGGTCGATGGCATGATACCGGGGATGACATTCCAGCAGTCCCTGCAGCAGTTATTGACGGACCTGTCGCACTTTCCCTGGCGGGACACCGCCTTCACGCTGCGCCAGCGTTTTCGTGAAGACCACATGGGCCTGACGGCCAGCAGCCTGACCTTCACCACCAGTATCGCGTTGGTGCCATTTTTCACGGTGGCCCTGGCAATTTTTACGGCGTTTCCGATGTTCTCCAAGCTGCAGGGTGCGCTGCAGGTCTGGCTGGTCAACAGCCTGATTCCGGACAACATCTCGCGCCAGGTGCTTGGTTACCTGACCCAATTCGCGCGGCAGGCCAACAAGCTGGGCGTGGTGGGTCTGGCGGTATTGCTGGGCACGGCGATTGCGCTGATCCTCACCATAGACCGCACGCTCAATGGCATCTGGCGCGTGAAGAAACCGCGGCCACTGGCGCAGCGCGTGCTGATCTACTGGGCTGCCATCACGCTGGGCCCGCTGGTGCTGGGCGCCAGTCTGGCCGTCACCTCCTATGTGATCTCAGGCTCGCGCGGCGTCGTCAGTACCATGCCGGGCGGGCTGCGTGTGGTCTTGGACATCTTGCAGTTTTTCCTGCTGGCCGGTGGCATGGCCGCTCTGTACCGTTATGTGCCCAACACCTTTGTGCGCTGGGCGCATGCCTGGGTGGGCGGGCTGTTTGTGGCGGCCGGCATCGAATTGGCCAAAAAGCTGCTGACCCTTTATCTGAGCAGCGTGCCAACTTATTCGCTGGTCTACGGCGCATTTGCCACCTTGCCGATTTTGCTGGTCTGGATTTATGTCGCCTGGGTCATCGTGCTGCTGGGCGCAGTGATCGCGGCCTACCTGCCCAGCTTGCTGGCCGGTGTGGCGCGTCGCGGCAGTGCGCACGGCTGGCAGTTCCAGCTCGCGGTCGAGCTGTTGCAGCAACTTGATCAGGCCCGCAGCACCCCACGCATCGGGCTGGAAGGTTCGGAGCTGGCGAAAGCGCTTCAGGTTGATGCGTTGCAACTGGAGCCCGTGCTGGAAACCTTGATGTCGCTGGACTGGATCGGCCAGTTGACCGACCCTGAAGACGAGAAGGAAGCGCGCTACTTGTTGCTGGCCGACCCGGATGCAACCACGCTGGAGCCACTGATGGCGCAGTTGCTGCTCAGCCGCGATCCGTCGATGGAAAACTTATGGGAAAACGGCCGTTTCCCCATGCTGCGCCTGCGTGACGTGTTATGAAATTGATAGCATACAGCTTGTCATCCCGGACTTGATCCGGGATCCATCGTCATGAACCACTGTCGCTGTGAATGCGGCATGGATTGCGGGTCAGGCCCGCAATGACAACTGCCAAGCCCCTGCAGGCCTACTTGCCAGCTTTTTTAGTCGCCTCGTAACGCGCCTTGTTCTCCGCATTCGGCGGGTACAGGCCCGACAGCGCAGCGCCAGCCTCGACTTCGGCCATGATCCAGGCTTCCAGCCTTTCCTGCTCAGGCGCCAGCGTCAGCATCTCGTCCAGCAGTGCGGCCGGGATCAACACCGCGCCGTCGTCATCGACCACCACCACGTCACCGGGAAACACCGCGACGCCGCCGCAGGCAATCGGTTGCTGCCAGGCGACAAAGGTCAGGCCCGCCACCGAGGGCGGTGCGGCGGCACCGTTGCACCAAACCGGCAGGCCGGTGGCCAGCACGCCGGCCTAGGGCCTGCTAATGCTATTTCTGCAAGATGCGTTGCGAGTCAAAGAGGCCTTGAGCAAGGCGCAAAACGCCGTCGGGGTAGCCCCCGACAAGGCTTTGCAACGCCGCGCAGGGCCTCTTTGATCGCAACCCGGAGGGAACGGGGTGAAAACAGCGCCACTCGGCGTTGCACTCCTAGGCCAGACCGCCAGTCTGGCCGTCGTCGCGCGCCTTGATTGGCACCGTTTTCACCCCGTTCGCATTTGCAGAAATAGCATTAGCAGGCCCTCGCACCATACCGTCGCTCACCAGTGCGGCCACGCCGCGCTTGACCATGCGGGCGCAGAGGATGTCGCCAAAGATGCCTGCGTCGGCCACGCTCATGGCATCGACCACGGCGATGCAGCCGGCCGGCATGTCCTCGATCGCGGCGCGGGTCGAGATCGGTGAGGACCAGGACTCGGGCGTAGCGAGGTCTTCGCGGGCAGGGACAAAGCGCAGCGTGAAAGCGCGCCCAACCAAACGAGGCTGACCGGTCCGCAGTGGCCGCGCACCGCGCAGCCAGACATTGCGCAGGCCTTTTTTCAGCAGCAGCGTGGTCAGTGTGGCGGTGGTGATGCCCGAGAGAATCTCTACAGCCCGGGCGTCGAGCTGCATGGGGATGGCGTTGGCGGTCATCAGATCTTCACCTTGCCGGTCCAGATGTCTTTGTACATGACCCAGTCGCCCATGAAGCTGTAGAACGGGCGCTTGAAGGAGGCGGGCTTGTTTTTCTCGAACACGAAATGGCCGACCCAGGCAAAGCCGTAGCCGCAGAGCAGGCCGGCCAGCAGCCACCAGGGGTTGCGGGTGACTGCTGCGGCCGCCAGGCACAGCAGCGCCAGCGTCGAGCCGGCGAAGTGCAGGCGGCGGCAGGTGCGGTCGCTGTGCTCCGTCAGGTAGAAGGGGTAGAACTCCGCGAAGCGCCTGAATGATCTGGCGTCGGCGGGAGCGCTTGGCGTTGCGGGGCTGGCTGTGTCCATGGCTTGTCTCCGGATGATTCCCCATGATAGCCACTGCGGCTCCCCAAGATCAAGCGACTGAAAACGGCGCCTTCAGAAAGCCCCGGAAGCGTGCCCGGCCACCGCGCGTCGGAGCCGTAGTCAGCCTGTAACCCGGAAAGCGTTGCAGAAAACGCCCGATCGCAATCCGGCCTTCCAGCCGCGCCAGGCTCAAGC
>Ga0308009_10000780_pt1 | contig 21066 bp, 23 predicted proteins | sample Neamet127_FD_203134 | JGI IMG/M metagenome (GOLD analysis project Ga0308009, IMG submission 203134) | Marine microbial communities from water near the shore, Antarctic Ocean - #127 | ecosystem: Environmental > Aquatic > Marine > Unclassified | place: Southern Ocean | collected 2014-07-24
GGGAACGTGTCCTGTCCGCTGATTGCGTCACTGCAAGACGGAACGAAGCTTGATGCGTCGGCGCGAGGGAGTCACGGGTTGACTACGCCTTAGCGTGCTTTATTTTCCGTTTTCTGAGACGACCCCAGCATCGGCAAAAAAGGCTGGTTCTCCAACGCCAACCAGAGCGTGGTGCCACCCGGTTCCGACCTCTTTCTCGGGCAGGACTGGGTCGTTCCTTACCGCTTCGAGCGCATCGAGCAATTGCTCGCCGCCCGGCCGCGGCATGACGCCGCGTCCATGCAGGCCATCCAGGGCGACCAGTTGTCGACCGCCACCACCCGCTTGTTGCCGTTTTTGCAGAAGGCGGCTTCGCAGCACCCGCTGGCGGCCGGGGCGCAGGCCCAGCTCGCCGGCTTCGACGGCGTGATGCGCGCCGACAGCGCTGCGCCACTGATTTTTTCGGTCTGGGTCGATGAACTCACGCGGGGGGTCATAGGCGGCAAGCTGGGCGAGGCGCGCCTGAAAAGCATGTACGGCAAGCGCCATTTCCGCAGCGCGATCGAGGAGATCATGGAGCGCGACGACAAGGCCTGGTGCGGCGCCGTCGGGTGCGGCGCCCAGTCCACGGCGGCACTGGATCGCGCACTGACGCTATTGCAGGCTTCGCGCGGCGGCCAGCCTGCGGCGTGGACCTGGGGTGAGGCGCACCGGGCGCTGTCGGCGCACCGGCCTTTCAGCAACGTGCCGGCGCTGGCCCGCTTTTTTGACGTCAGCGTGCCGACCGGCGGCGACTCCTTCACCGTCAACGTCGGCCAGTACTGGCCCAACGATGCCAAATTCCCGTTTGCCAACCGGCATGCGGCGTCGCTGCGCGCGGTGTACGACCTGGCCGACCTGGAAAACTCGCAGTTCATCTACCAGACCGGGCAGAGCGGGCTGGTGTTCTCCAGCCGCTACCGCGACATGAGTCCTGGCTGGGCCGGCGTGGCCTACCGGCCGCTGCAAATGAATCCGCCAGGTTTCAGCCACGAGCTTCAGCTCAAGCCGTAAATCCCGCTCACGCTCAGGCCGGCACGGCGTCCACGTTGAGCCGGTCCCAGTGCCGGTGGGCGGCGATCGACGAGATGAAGGCCTGGGCGATCTGGCCCTCGGCGGCCTTTCGGGCGTCAGCCAGCAACACCCCGGTGGTCGGCTCCATCACCTGGTCGCCCTTGCCCTCGAGCGCAAAACCCAGGCTGCCCAGCAACTGCACGCCTTCGTTGAGCGCGCACAAGGTCTTGCAGTGTTTGTAGCTTTCGAGGATGAAGTGCACCGCGTCGCCCAGCTGCGACAGCGCTGCCACACTCGCTTCGCCACCGGGCACCAGCACCGCATCGAACATGATCGAGGGCGCATTGGCAAAGGTGTGGTCCACCGCCAGCTGCTTGCCTGAGGAGGTTTTGACGGTACCCAGTTGCGGTGCCACCAGTTTGCAGGTGGCGCCCGCATCGACCAGTTCCTGCTGCAGGCGCTTGAAGGTCAGCAAATCGACGCCGTCGGCCACCAGGATGGCGATCTTGCGCGTCTTGATACCTTCCGACGGTTTGGCCATGCTCAGCGCCGCATCTTCCTCGACGGCGTTTTCGATCCGGTAATCGCGAAAGCCGAGGCGGCCGGCCGCAGCCTTGGCGTCGGGGGCGTTGATGCCCAGCGGCGCGGCCACGCGTGCCGCCAGCTTGGAGTCCACATGCGCCAGGTTGTCGACCATGCGCTGGCGGATTTCCGGCACATCGACCTTGGACAGCTCGAAGCGGAAGGCCGCGACGATATGGTCTTTTTCGGCCGGGGTCTGGCTGTTCCAGAACAGCGTGGCCTGCGAAAAATGATCGTCGAACGAGGGGCTGCGGCGCCGGATTTTCGGCGACTCCAGTGGCTCCGGATGGGACTGGAAGCCCTGGGCACCCCCATCGACGCGGTATTCCGAACCGGTCGCCAGCGTGTTGGGCTCGTAACTGACGCGGCCCTTGTTGACAGTCTGGCGGTGCATGCCGTCGCGCTGGAAGTTGTGGAAAGGGCACACTGCCTTGTTGATGGGCAGCTCATGGAAATTGGCGCCGCCCAGGCGGGAGATCTGCGTGTCGGTGTACGAAAACAGCCGGCCCTGCAGCAGCGGGTCGTTGGAAAAATCGATGCCCGGCACCAGGTGACCAGGGTGGAAGGCCACCTGCTCGGTCTCGGCAAAGAAGTTGTCCGGGTTGCGGTTGAGCACCATCTTGCCGATGATCTGCACCGGCACCACCGATTCGGGAATCAGCTTGGTGGGATCCAGGATGTCGAAGCCCAGCTTGTCTTCCTTGCCTTCCTCGATGATCTGCACGCCCAGTTCCCATTCCGGGAAATTGCCCTGGTCTATGGCTTCCCACAGGTCGCGCCTGTGGAAATCGGCGTCCTTGCCGGCAATTTTCTGGGCTTCGTCCCAGGCCAGCCCGTGCACGCCGAGTTTGGGTTTCCAGTGGAACTTGACGAAATGCGACTCGCCGCGCGCATTGAGGAAACGGAAGGTGTGTACGCCAAAGCCTTCCATCATGCGGTAGCTGCGCGGAATGGCGCGGTCCGACATGGCCCACATCAGCATGTGGGTGGATTCGGGCATCAGCGAGACAAAGTCCCAGAAGGTGTCGTGTGCGCTCGACGCCTGCGGCATCTCGTTGTGCGGCTCAGCCTTGACGGCGTGAACCAGGTCGGGGAACTTGATGGCGTCCTGGATAAAGAAGACGGGGATGTTGTTGCCGACCAGGTCGTAGTTGCCTTCATTGGTATAGAACTTGACGGCGAAACCGCGTACATCACGCACCGTATCGGCCGAGCCGCGCGAGCCGGCGACGGTGGAAAAGCGCACGAAAACCGGGATCTCGGCCTCGGGGTCCTGCAGAAAGCCGGCGCTGGTGAACTGCGCCATCGGTTTGTAAACCTTGAAATAGCCGTGTGCCGCCGTGCCGCGGGCGTGAACGGCACGCTCGGGAATACGCTCGTGGTCGAAGTGGGTGATTTTTTCGCGAAGGATGAAATCTTCCAGCAGCGTCGGGCCGCGCAGCCCGGCCTTCAGGGAGTTATGGTTGTCGGGGATCTGCAAGCCCTGGTTGGTGCTCAGGTTGCCAGTCGGCTCGGCGGTCGACGCCAGCAGTTGTTTTTGTTTTTCTGTGCCACCGGAAGAAGGTTTTGCGGTTGTGGCGGTACTGCGCTTGGGTTGCGGCATCGGGAATCCTCGGGAAAATCGAACAAGAAAAAAGGGGTCGTTGATGACGACCTTCGGAGATGGCATCGCGCCACCCCGGCTGCGGGGTCTCAGTTGCCTTCGCAGTCAAGCAGCCGGTTCAGTCCCGTCACGATGGCCATCACGGCCAGGGTGGCCACGCCACCGACGAGCAGCCAGCCGGCGAAGTCCTGCAGCGGCTCGGCGACACCGTCCGGTGTCAGCGTCAGAAATGCGATCAACGCGGCCAGCGCCACCGGCAGGGCCTGCCACGCGGAGAACAAGCCTTGCGAGCCAGCGGCATGGGCCGGTGCGGGAGCGCCGGACGGGTGGACTTTGGACGGGGAGGTTGCGAGTGTCATGGTGAGTCCTGAATGGAAAAAATGCAGAACGAGGCAGGCGAGTCATGACCTTACGCAGCCTGCCGGGGTTTGCCAGTAGCTGGCCTGCGGCACCGGCTGTAAGGGCAATCGCGAACATGTGTAAGACCCGTCCCACGGCGCCGCGCACGGCGTCCTCCTACAGAACCATGCCCGCTTCTCCCGCGGCCGAAAAACGCTCGCGTGCCTAGAGTCGGATATCGCCGGACGGATCGCCAGACCGCCGTCAACATCCCGCCAAGGACACCCATGCGCATTTTTTTCGTCGAAGACAACCTCGCCATGCGGCAAAGCCTGATGGACACCCTGGAAGAGCTGGTCCCGATCACGACCATCGGCATGGCGGAAACCGAAGCAGAGGGCACCCGCTGGCTCGCGCGTGACGACGTGCACTGGGATCTGGCCATTGTCGACCTGTACCTCCAGGAGGGCAGCGGCCTCGGGGTGGTGGAGGCCTGCCGGTATCGCCACCCGGGGCAGAAAATCGTGGTGCTCAGCAACCACGTGACGGCGGAGATCCGCTGGCGCTGCGCGCAGCTCGGCGTCGATGCCGTGTTCGATAAAACCGCCGAAATCGACGACATGGTGCGCTACTGCGTTGCCCTGGCCAAAAGTCTCGATGACGCAGCCAGCCTGCCGCGCCAATTGTCCAGTGGCTGAACACTGCGGCCCTGGCAGGGCCGCTATGTCCCGAAATTTGTCTTCCAAAGGTAACCCATGGTCAGCACCCCCTCCGATCTCTCCCACACGCCTTTCGGCGCAGCTTCCCGGCCCTTGACCGAGGGCGTGCTGCAGTCTGCAGAAGAGGCGGTGCTGGCCAACCCGGCTTCGGTCGAGATGCTGCAGAACGGCGAGCCCGTGCCCCCAGCGGATCGCCCGGCCAGAAGCGGAGGTCCAGACACCGACCGCTTGGCGCGCATCGTCGGGGAAAAGCCGCTTCAGTCAGTTCTGGTTGCACTGCTTGCAGGCGCCTTGCTTACCTCTCTGGTCAAGTTGGCATTGCGCCGGCACCGCAGCGGACACCCATCCTGAAACTCACACCGAATGGAAAACGCCATGAAGCCCATGACCCTTGCCACGACCCCTGAACCTGGAACCCAGATACCGACTGAAATGCCGCCACCGGTGATGCCGCCCATGCCGGGGCCCGGCAGCCCGCCAGAAATCATCGAGCCGCCCCAGACCGAACCCACCATCCCGGTCAGGGAGCCTGGCAAGGTGATACCGGTCCAGGCCTGAGCGGAAAAAGCGGCGGAGCCAGCGCCACAAGCTCCGTCCACTTCCTCAGGGCGTCGCCTGCTGCCGCTTGTATTCGCTGCGTTTCATGCTCAGGTAAGCCGCCCTGTCGATCTCATGCAACTGGCGCGGGTAACGTTCGGTGGCATCGAACCAGTGCTGCAGGCGCTTTTCAAACTGCTGGGATGCCGGCACCGCCAGCGACGCCAGGTAAGCATCGATCGCCAGGTAATAACGCATGGTGTTGCGTTCCACCGCGCCGCGCATGCCGCCGACGGGCGCCTTGGCGCTGCCCGACTCGCCAGCCACCTCAGAGAAGCCGATCTTGCTGCTTGCCACCGTGGCCATGTAGGCCTGCATGGCCAGCCGGCTGGTGATCCCGTAGCCATAGGAATAACGCAGGTGCATGAAGGTCCTGTCGCCATCGAGCGGCACGGCTTCCAGGTCGATGCGGTAGTTGTGCGTGCCCAGCGGCCCCTTGGGCGCGTTGAGCCGCACTGCCAGGTAGTCGGCGCGGGTCGCCGCCGGCGTGAAACTGAAGGTCAGCGCATGCGCGTCTTTCAGTTCCTGGGGCGTTTTTTTGCCCACACTGACCGACATCGTGGCCGGCTGGCTGTCCTTGTCGGCGCTGCAGTGTTTGGTGTTCAGATGAAGAATCATCACCTCACACCATGTTTCGGGATTCTTGAAGGCGGTCAACACGGCACCGTAGGGGTAGTTGATGACCGCGTAAACGCTGCCGCTGACCGCCTGGGACGTTTCGGTCGAGTCCATCACCAGAGGGCGCTGGAACTGGTTGCGCGCGAGCTGGGACGCCATGGCCGTGTGTTTGGCCTGCAACTCGGCTGCGCCTGGCGCCTGCTGTGCATGAACAAGGCTGGTGCCGAAACTGGCAACAAGGCACGCCGATGCGACCCAGCGGCCGATCTTGAGGGTGGGGTTGTGAAGCATCACCACAGTTTGCCTGCCCGGGAGGCGGGCCGGTGCAGGATGCTCCGTCGTCCTACATGCTTGGGGGAAATGATGAAGAATGTCCATGGACTTCTGGAACGCTATGTTTTTGATAGCTGGCGATGCCCGCCAGCCCTGCTTACACCCGTCTGTCGGTCTGTTCGATCAGGGCGGGCAGGGCGATGGCGCGCGGTCCGGAGCCGGTAAACGAGCTTGCGGCCACAGTATGGCAGTTGCCCGGCCACCCCGTGTCTGGCCGAAAGATCCGTGAGGCCTGGATTGGACACTGCCGGCGCGCTGGCGGCCATAAGGCAAGCAGTGGCGTAACGGTGCCCAATCCCTAGCAGCTGTCATCTAACCCGCGGCAGATCGGTCCGGGCCAGTGTGGTCACCGTCGCCAAGGTTCCGGATATCGCAGGGGAATGTGCGACAGGGCGCTACATAAGCCAACAGGGGCGAGGCAGATCCCACGCTCCAACGGCTTCGAGAGATCCTAGGCAGAACCTCCCAGCCAGCTGCCTTGTCCCATTCGAATCTTAATTAACATAATATACATCGTGGAATCAAAAACGTAAGCGTCCCAAGGGCTGGCAATGCCGCGCAGACCGCATGGAGCATGCAAAGCGCCTGCGTGGCCTGCTTGCTGAGCAAGGCCTGAACCTGCTCCAGGCGGCGAAGCTGCTGCATGTCTCGCTGCGCACTTTACAAAACTGGCTGAGCGGTCACCACCAGATACCGCCCATGGCCGTCAAGCTGCTGCGGCTGCTGCGCTACATGGAACTGCCTGGCGAAGCCTGGCGCGGCTGGAGCTTCTCCAGGGGCGCTCTCGTCACGCCGGAGGGCCGAATCATCCAGGGCCGCGACGGTGCCTGGTGGTCGCTCCTGGTTCGTCAGGCGCATAGCTTCGGCCAGCTCTACCGGGAGGCCCAAATGGCCGCCATCGAGCGCTCGCATCTGGTATCGTTGAACGATGAAAACGGACCAGAGGCGCGAGCCGCAAGGAACGACGCGGGCGCGCTCGGGTCCGGACCCGATTTAGATACCCCCCCGAGTAACACGGGGGTAAACAACGGTAAGTGGTGCGAGAGTGGTGCGACAATGGCACCATGGCCACAAATATCCGACTCTCTCCTGCCCTCGATTCCCTCGCCCGCGCCTACTGCGAGCGGGTCGGCATCAGCCTTAATTCCCTCGTTGGTGTCGCCCTCGACGCCTATCTCCGAGGGCCTCAAACGCCCTCCGATACCCCCGCTGCCGTCGAGCCTGTTGCGGCTGTACCACAGCCGGAAAGGTCCACAGCCGAGCGAATGGCCGACTTACGCCGTCAGCCTGCAGGGCCCATTCCTGGTCCAGCCAAACCAGTTCACCCTGGCCCCAAAGCTCGCCCAAGCGAGCTACGCGCCTACCAGGTCAAGCTCGCGGCCTGGAAGGCTGCAAACCCCGGCTCCTGACCTCCTGGGCGGTGCGCTGTGAGGCCGTTCCCCGCCTGGTTCACCAGGTACACCAACTGGGCGGCTCGCATCTGCCTGGGGCCTTCCCTGGTGCCGCGCCTGGTCCGCAGGTTCCCGCTGCGCCTGGCTATCGTGGTCGTCTGGGTTCGCGTGAGGTGCTGCGCATGACCCCCGCCCAGAGGCACTATGAGGCCAACAAGGACAAGCCAGAGTTCAAGGCTCGCCGCCTTGCTGCGGTCAAGCGCTACGACCAGGCGCAGCGGGAGGCCTCAGCGGCCAGGGAAGACGCCACAGTTCAGCCTGTCGTCGGAGAACGCTTCGACGCCTGGCTGAGCCGGTGGGCCGAGTCCGAGGGGCGCGCCCTCTTCGCGGCACGTGCTGCCGCCCTGCATGAGCGTTTGGCACGGGAGGCCGAGACTCGCAAGCGCAACTCCCTGGTCGCGATCGAACGCGTCAGGGCCAGGAAGGTCGATGCCCCCTCGCAGCGTACTGTCGCTGCCTGGCGCCAGCCAGGACAGTTCCTGGCGGGTCCAGGTGCCGTCTCGTCGGTCTTCGCCCTGGGTGCCCTATGAGCGCCATGACGGACCGCATGTACGCCGCCTGGCTCGCTGCCAATGGCTCTACTCGCTCGCCTCGCCGGACCGGGGGGTATGGGGGCACGCCCCCATGGAAGCGAAGCGAAGCTGACCCCGCATCCAACGCACGCCGCCCTACTGCTGAGCCGGCCGCGGGACCTGGTGCCAAAGTGGCTCCCAAAGTGCCTGGCGCGCCTTGAAAGACTCTCCCTGGCTGCGCTCTAAAAATTTACCCAATTCATGAAGAAACTGCATTAATCTAAAGGTACTAAATGACCTATACATCGTAGAATGTTAATCTGAACCTGAATCAGCCGCCAGATCCGTGCTCGCATTGGCGCACTCGGCCTTGAGTTGTTTTTCCCTGACCGCCCGTACCAGAAAAATATCGGAGCGCCACGCTTCAAACTCCTGCCTGGTCGGGCTGGGTCCCTCCCTGGTCTGGAACTCCGTCAGCTTGGCCGTGAAGTCCTTATAGGGGTAATCTCGGTTTAGGTGCTAATCGTCCCGGTTTGAACTACGGGTTAACCCGCGTCTTTATACATGAAGTGCCTTTGAACACGGGCGTCCCTTCGGCCCATATGGGGGCAGCGGCAGCCTGTTCGGTTTGCAGTAGCTAGGGCGACTGAGGTCCTTGAGCTTACGGCACCAGAACTGTCAGGCCCTGCTCGAAGCGGGCTTGCAGGCTGGAATCCGATGCATCCAGGTAGCGCATGGCCGATTTGACATCCTTCCAACCTACGTATTCCATCAACTCCTTGATGTCCCAGCCGCTGGCGCGGGCCCAGCCGGCAAAGCCGCGGCGCATGGAGTGGCTGCTGTAGTCCTCGGGCGACTCGACGCCGGCCTCCGCGAACAGGCTGCGCAGCAAGGGAATCAGGCTGTTGGCATGCAGGCTTTCGTCGGCGACATGGCCCCAGCGGTCGATCTTGCGGAACACCGGACCCTCGGTCAAACCGGCCAGGCTGACCCAGGCGTTGAAGGCGTCCACCGCGCACAGGCGGGACAAGGCTGGGCATTGGAAGGTCCGGCCCTGCAGCAGCCTGTCTCCTTTGCTGCGGCCCAGGTAGCAGGCCATGCCCTGGCCGGGGGTGACTTCGGTGTTTTCAACGCGCAGGTTGACCAGTTCGTCGGAGCGAAAGCCGCGCCAAAATCCCAGCAGCATCAGACTACGGTCGCGCGTGTGGCGTAGCAACGCCGGCTGGTCGCCGGATCGCCGAGCGTTGTCGATGGCGGCATCAAGCCACTGGTCGACCTGCTGGAGCATCGCCAGTTCCAGGGGGCGCGCACGCTTTTCTGGCACCGCGTGAACGGAGCGAATGCCTTTGAGGACCTGGCGCACCAGGGGCGACTTGGTAGGGTCTGCAAAACCTTGGTCGGTGTGCCAGCGGGACAGCGCCGCGAGCCGCTGGCGAAGTGTATTGATGGCCAGGGTAGCCGCGTGATCGGCCAGGTAGTGGGCGATGGCATCGGCGGTGGAAGGCAGCAGGCCTTTCCACTCAAGCTCAAAATGACGGATGGCCGAAGCGTAGCTCCGGCGCGTGTTGTGGCGCTCGGCAGCCTCAATGTATTGGGCAAGACCAGTCATCTCACTATCGCCGTGACGTGCTATTTAAAAAAAGCAGACAAGCGAATGTTTAAGCAGCCTTGACCTCATTTAGTAATTCGGGATGTCGGTCCAATACCTTGAGCAGTTTTACAAGTGCCAAGGGTGGCTTTGTTCGGCCGTTCTCATATCGCGAAAATGCATTGACGCCACCACCGAAGATCTCCGCCGCCTCGCGCTGATCCAGGGCAAGCTTGTTCCGTACACTGACGATGAACCCTGGGTCGACGATTGAGGCGTTGACTTGTTTGTTGAAGGCCAACATGGCGGTGCTTGTACGTGCCGACTCTGCCAAGTTCAGCACCACTTCGTTGCACGCAGGGCAGAAGTCGCCAATCACCGCAGGGATCAAAGTCACCTCCCCCTTGTAGGTATACGGCATGTCACGCGTGTCGCTAACCAAAGTTGCCGAAGCGCAAGATGGGCATTTCATTTCATAACTCCTTGAAAGACACGATGAGCACTTCATCGATTATTGTCAGCTTCAAATAAACCTCACCCGCCGGCGTGGTCGGCCGGTAGACGTCCTGCCAAACTTGATGATCCGCATGGCTGCTCATGCTTTTGTAGAAGTCAGCCGTGGTCATGGTCAGAATGACCTCAAGCATCCCGGCAAAATCAAAACCCATTTCAGCACCACCGGCCAGCGCTGAAAATGTTGAGCGAACCTTGCCTGCCTGTACCATCGCTTGAGCTTGAGCCAACTTGCAATGAGGGACACCTTTTTCCATGGATGTTAGTTTAACCTAATAGGTTAGTTTTGGCAACCTGGTTAATGATCGCGCAGACGGTAGAAAGAAGTGAACTACTAAGTCCCTCGCGCACCAACGGGTTGCGCCAGCAATTCGAAATAAGCTGGGGGGGGGGTCAGCAGCGGCTTGCGAGCCTTTGAGTGACCGTAAGCAAGACATGTCGATATTTTCAAGCGCCTCGTGCTTGAGAGTCAGATTTCCCTGTTCTAGATGTAATTTTTCACGACCTTATTCAATCCAGTCCGAGGTGAGAAGCTACAGGGGCGACGAGAGGTCGCTGAATGGGAACGTTATGACTTGCCATTGATCTAGTTAGGAATCGTCAATGCTAATATGACCGACTCAAGCCAGTGTCAGTCTTAACTAATGATTTGACATTCTTGCTTACAAACTCAAACGATGCCCCAATCCGCGAAGCTTCTATCTGTCGCAACAGCAGTTCCCCCTTATTGCCTTGAACAAGGTGACGTAGCAGCCGCGGCGCACCAGGGCTTTGCCTCGCGTTACGGTGCTTTCAGGGCGCTGTCCCGGGTATTCGAAACCTCCGGCATTCAAAGACGCTACGCTGTGCGCCCGCTGGAGTGGTACTTCAAACCGCTCGGATGGCCGGAGCGCAATCAGGCCTACCTCGATGGCGCCGTAAAATTATTTTTGGATGCTGCTTCAAAGGCACTTGATTCGGCAGGACTTCGCAGCGCGGACGTCGATACCGTGGTTACGGTTTCGTCCACCGGCATAGCGACGCCCAGCCTCGAAGCCCGTGCCGCCGTGCAGATGGGGTTTCGTCCTGATATCGAGCGTGTGCCAGTATTTGGACTGGGCTGTGCCGGCGGTGTCACCGGTTTGTCGATTGCCTCGCGCCTTGCAGAGGCCCGGCCGGGCAGTGTCGTCCTAATGGTTGCGATTGAGCTGTGTACGCTCTCATTCCGGCTGGACGAGCTGACCAAGGCCAACATCGTCGCCACGGCATTGTTCGGCGACGGTGCAGCGGCCTGCGTGCTGCGTACCGGTAAAGGCGGACTCGCAGAGGTCGAAATGAGCGGTCAGCACACATGGCCTGGAACGCTCGACATCATGGGCTGGTCTGTGGACCCGTTGGGCCTGGGCGTCATCTTCGACCGCGCCATTCCCCCGTTTGCCGAAGCAAATATGGCTCCTGCCGTCCAGGGCATTCTGGCGCGTGCAGGTCTTGGCCTCAGCGATGTGGACCGGCTTGCCTTTCATCCCGGCGGCAAGAAGGTTGTCAGCGCTCTTGAGCGTGCCTTCTCCCTTGCAACGGGCACGCTCGACCATGAACGCGATATCCTGGCGGAATACAGCAATATGTCGGCACCGACCGCGCTGTTCGTTCTGGACAGGGTCATCAAGGCCGGGCTGCCTTCACGCACGTTGCTCACCGCCATGGGCCCGGGATTCACCGCCAGCTGCGTCTCGCTTCGGAAAGCATCATGACGCCTGCGGTACTTCTTCTTGCTTTGGTTACCCTCGAACGGCTGGCTGAATTGTGGCTTGCACGCCGCAACACAAAAGCGCTTGTGGCTGCAGGCGCGCTCGAGTTTGCGCCGGGCCACTATCCATTAATCGTCCTGCTTCATGCCTTCTGGCTGGCCGGACTCTGGTTGCTCGGTTGGCAAAATGCACTGGGCACCGTGTGGCTGGTGATCTTTCTTCTTCTACAAGTGCTGCGCGTGTGGGTGCTGGCGACGCTCGGTCCGCGCTGGACGACGCGAATCATTGTGCAGTCCGGCCTACCTCTCGTTGCCAAAGGTCCCTACAAATGGATATCCCATCCTAATTATGTGGTGGTGGTTGGAGAGATTGCAGTTTTGCCGCTTTGCCTTGGCTTGCCCTGGTATGCGCTGGCTTTTTCGATTGCAAATGCTGCGGTGCTGACGATTCGCATACGCGCCGAAAACGCGGCGCTCCTCGGGTTGCGGGACCTTGGGGCCCGCTGAAGCACTTCCAGTAGGCAAAGCCATGATCCGCACTTGGGTCGGTTTTGCCATGATGTGCGTCGGCATGTTCATGGCGATTCTCGACGTACAAGTTGTGGCGACGTCCCTCCCGGCCATGCAAGGTGCGCTCGGTATAGCACCAGACCAGATGAGCTGGGTGCAGACGGCCTACCTGATCGCCGAGGTCATCGCGATTTCTCTGACCGGCTTCCTCACGCGCCTGCTCGGCATGCGCCGCCTGTTTGTCATCGCCACATCGGTTTTCACAATAGCCTCCTTGGGTTGTGCTGCCAGCAACAGCCTGCAGGCTCTGATTACATGGCGAGTTGTGCAGGGCTTCGCTGGCGGCACCTTGATACCCTCCGTCTTCTCGGCGGTTTTTTTGCTGTTCCCCGTCGCACGACAGGGCGTCGCCACCATGCTCGCCGGCGTATTGGCCGTGCTGGCGCCCACGGTCGGCCCGGTGGTGGGTGGCTGGATCACCGAAACCTATTCATGGCACTGGTTGTTCCTCATCAATATCCTGCCAGGAATCATCTCCGCAACGATTGCCGGAATTCTTTTGCCGAAAACGCCGATGCGCCCAGAGGAGGCCCGAACGCTGGACTTTCTATCGCTGGCACTTATCGCGATAGCGTTGGCAACGCTGCAAATCGCGCTCAAGGAGGCGCCACAGCGCGGCTGGATTTCCGGCCTGGTCGCCGGGCTGTTGCTGCTCAGCCTGGTAAGCATGTGTGGTTTTGTCCGGCGTACATTGCGTAAAAACCATCCGGTGGTCGATCTCAGCACATTTGCCGACCGCAATTTCGCTATCGGCTGCATGTTGAGCTTTGTATTGGGAATAGGCCTTTTCGGCTCCGTTTATCTAATGCCTGTTTTTCTGGCGTTTGTCAGGGCACACAACGCCTTGGAGATCGGCACAATCATGCTCGTCACCGGCGTGGCGCAACTTTCGATTGCGCCCATTGCTGTTTTGCTGGAGCGGCGCCTGGATGCGCGCCTGCTTTCAGCCTGCGGATTTGCATTGTTTGCCCTCGGTCTCGGGCTCAGCGTGTTCCAGACCCCCAGGACCGATTACGACGCCATGTTTTGGCCACAGGTCATTCGTGGCATTGCGATCATGTTTTGCCTGCTGCCACCCACCCGACTGGCGCTTGGAGGTCTTGACCTTAAACGGGTGCCCGATGCAAGTGGCATGTTCAACCTGATGCGAAATCTCGGGGGTGCGATTGGGCTAGCTCTGATTGATACGGTCATTTACAGTCGTTCAACTGTGCATTCCCATGAAATTCTCAGCAGATTGATGGCCGGTGATGTCTCAACCGCCGGGTTTGTGGGTATTCCACTCGACATGTTCACCGCGCACAAGGGCGGACCGCTAGATACGCTGAGCGAAACATTGCTGAAGCCGTTAGTCGAAAAAGCCGCACTCACCCTAGCCATTAATGACGCTTGGATGATGATTGCTGTGCTTACAGCTGCGGTTTTGATTTGTATACCGTTTGCGAAGAAAATCAAGTGATTTTTTCCTCTGTCCACCCAGCCGAAGCTGGAATGCGCGACGAAATACCCGATTCGAAATATGTTGAATCAAAGCAAAAACGGCAACTTATTTGGCTCTAGAACTTATCCGTCGAACTCGCCGTAGTCTATGTGCATCAATTTTCGCAGGGCTTTATAGACTCCTGACTGGCGGTACCGCTTCGCATACCTTTCCAAAGCCCATATATTGCGCATAATCCCTTCTTTGTGGAAAAGTTTTAGTCATGACCGAACCAGTAAAGATGTGGGATGTAGTCATTGTAGGAGGGGGTCCCGCTGGATTGAATGCGGCACTTATGCTGGGTCGTTGCCGCAGAACAGTGCTCCTTTTCGATGAAGGGATCCCGCGCAATGCTGCGTCCCATGAAATGCACGGCTTCTTAAGCCGTGATGGCATGGCACCGTCTGAATTCTTATCCATCGCTCGCGACCAACTGCTTCCTTATCCATCGATTTCGGTGGAGAAGATTAAAGTTGTCGATGCCCTTCAAACTGAGTATGGCTTTGCGCTTACCACTGGCGACGGTCACATTTTTCAGACACGTAAGTTGCTGCTGGCGGCGGGAGTGATCGACCATTTGCCGGTCCAACCTGGCTTCAGGGACCTTTACGGTTTTGCAGTTTTCGTTTGCCCGTATTGCGATGGGTGGGAAATGCGCGACCAGCCACTTGCGGTTTACGGGAGAGGAGATGACAAGGGCGGCGGACTGGCATTGGAAATGACACTTTGGAGCAATGACATCGTGCTGTGTACAGACGGACCGTCCGATCTGAGCGGAAACTGCATCGAACGCCTGCACCGCCATGGAATATCAATACGGGAGGAAAGGATTTTGCGCCTTGAAGGCTTGACCAGAATTCCCCATCATTCCCCGTTTGAAATCGTCTTTGAGGCCGGAGAAAATTTGCCCAGAGCAGCACTGTTTTTCAATACGGGAAGGCACCAATCGAGTGATCTTGCAGCGCGCCTGGGTTGCGATACGTTTGACTCCAAGGGGTGCACAGTAGATAGCAAGCAAATGACTCATGTCCCGGGCTTGTATGTGGCAGGTGACGCCTCACGCGATGTCTTGCAAGTGATTGTGGCAGCTGCCGAGGGCGCGCAAGCGGGCATTGCGATCAATACGGAGTTACTTAAAGAGGACCTCATGTAACTCGACTGTTTTGGTCAGCGTGGTAGCACAAGCACTCAATTCAGCCGCGAAAAAATACCTTCGTTCTGCGTACTCATCTTTTGGAACTAGTCAGAAACCTAAATTCGTGGTGACACAATATGGACGCCATGGTTGAATTTTCGCCCGTCTATGTCTTGCTTGTCACAGCGGGTATGACATTTGCGATCTGGCTTCTGGCTTACAGGGCACGCCGAGCCACGGACTTAAAGTTCATTTACTCCAAGCTGGCGGACTTCAATCAAACCAGCGGAACGGCATTTCCAATAAACCGGCAATCAAAGCCAGCCCAAATGCTGGGAATATTAGGCTATTCGGATACACACTGCCTGATATTTGACATCGATAAACGCAAGGTGGCCATAAGTACGCGCGGCGTTTGTGAGCTCGAAAACTTCGACTATCTTCAGGAATGGCAGCTAATCTGGGTAGAAAAGCAATTTGGCAAACGCGTGTTCGCCTCCGATATTCGACTGGTGATTTATACGACGGATCCGCAGCACCCGTCGCTTATCGTCAGGGTTCCGACGCTGGAATACGGCAAAGCATGGGAGTCGAAACTGGTGATGCTGATATTTAACGGCTACGCGCCGTAGAGAAGGGACGCCTTTTAACGGCGTTGCGTCGGTTTACCACAGCGAGAGGGGCACTCACTACGTCCCCGATCAGCGTCGGGGAGCACATCAATCCGCTGCTTTCGACCTTGGGCTTGTTCACGCTCCACTGACATTAAACTTTGCTGTCAGTGACTCATCCCGCCTTTTCCCGAAGTTTCGTAGTACTCAACGGCAGCCTGGTATTCATCATCCGATATGTTTGGAAGGGTCCGCAGGAACGCGACCAACGACCATATTTCATCCCCGCTGTGGGATTGCTCCCAAGCCGGCATGCCACTCATCTTGATTCCGTTCTTGATGATCATGTAGAGCTCGCCAGCCGTGCGGCTCTGGGCCGACTGCGCAAGGTTTGGCGCCTTGGGGTAAAGGCCTTTGCTGATTTCGGTTGGCGCAGCGCCAGGGGCATTGTGGCAAGCCACGCACATGGAGTGGAAGTTCTGGAATCCCGCGTGAACCTTTGCCGGATCATCCAGTTCTGGAACCTTAACGTCGCGCGCCTGGTTTTTGATCGACTGCTCCTTGACCGTTAGTAGTAACCGGTGCGTGATCTCCCAGTGGGGATTGGTTGCGGTGACGTCGAAAATGCCAGAGTATGCAAATGCGACCACGCCCATCAAGGAGACAATGGCAAGCACTCCCACCGTGGCCCCAATCGTTTTAAGTGATCGACTGCGATATCCATTGGCCGCAGAATCCCGTTTGTTCTCGTTGAGTAGCATGACTTTTCCTATTTAGTGGGATTTGGCGCGACGCTGGCAATGTTCTGCAGCTCAGATATCACGTATCCGGTGGACGTCCTGGTCAGCACGAATTTCACCTTGTCACCCTGCTTAGCCTGATCAGCGAGCGAGGCATTCTTGAGCCTGAACATGATCGTCATGCGGGGCCAGTTGACCGCCGCGACTGGATCGTGAGTGATCTGGATCTTTCCCGAGGGTTTGTCTACAGCCCGCACAACTCCAGTTCCCGCAAGAACGGCGCTCTCAGATTCGCTGGACTTTGAGCCCATCCCGGGCATTGCCATGCCGGGCATGGAGCCTCCCGCGCGGGCCGCGGGCGCATGTTCGTCTTTCGGCGCCATGCCGGACGCACTCATTCCGGGCATGGCGCCGCCTGTCTTGGATGCCTCTTGATGTCCTTCCTTCGCGTGCGCGCCTCCCATGTCCATTGCTGGCATGGCGCCTTTCGCGGGCATCGCACCCATTCCGGGCATTGCACTTCCCGCCTTGCCCTTCTCGGCAGCCGTGCCCTTCGAGTCCATGCCCGGCATATTCATGCCAGCCATCGCACTCTTGCCAGGCATAGCGCGGTCTGATTTCCCCGCCGCTGCGGCCGTGCCATTGTCCCCCGGCATGTTCATTCCGGGCATGGAGCCCATGCCGGCCATGGCACCTCCTAGTTTGCCATTCGCTGCGGCACCGCTCTTCGAATTCATCCCAGGCATGTTCATGCCCGGCATGGCGGCCTTCGTGTCCATCCCAGGCATGTTCATCCCGGGCATGTTGGCCATCGAACCCATCCCTGGGTTGTCGGCCACTTCCTGGTTGGCGTCTTTCCATGAGCGCACCGGCTGTTCGCTGAAAGGCTTGTAGCCGTCGAACGCGGAAGCAGGCTTGTCCGCAGAACTTGGCGTTCCTGGATTTCCTGGATCTGGTCGCGCGCTTCCCTGGGCACGCGCTGTCAGAGGGCTGACTCCTGCTGCGGCAAACAGAAGAATAATGAAAATGGATGCTGATCGGGTTGTCATCGTCAATTCCATGAGTCAATGACCGCTGTGGCCACGAGGTTTGCGAACATTCATTTCCCTATTCGTCGGCGTGCCGATGGCAGGCATGGATTGACCGCCGGCCGTCGTGACGCGAATGGGCTCGGGTAGGGGTTCCGACCATTCGCGTGCCTGCGTTCCAGCCGGTTGCTTAAACCAGCCGGGATCCTTGTAGTCGTTTTTCGCCAGCCCTTCACGTATCTTGACGACGGTGAACATGCCGCCCATTTCGACGCCGCCATAAGGTCCCTCGCCCCCCATCATCGGAAGAGTGTTATCGGGGATCGGCATCTTCATGCCACCCATGGAACCACCGGTATCGCCCATCACCATGTAATTGGGCACCAGCTTGCGCACCTTGTCCGCAACGCCGCTTTGATTGACACCGATCATGGTCGGAACCTCATGACCCATCGCATTCATCGTGTGGTGTGACTTGTGGCAATGGAATGCCCAGTCGCCAGCATTGTCGGCGGTGAATTCGATGGCGCGCATTTGCCCGACCGCCACATCAGCTGATACCTCTGGCCAGCGCGCCGACTTCTGGATCCAGCCACCATCGGTGCCGGTCACCTCGAATTCGTGGCCATGCAGGTGGATGGGATGGTTGGTCATCGTGAGATTGCCAATGCGGATCCGCACTCTGTCCCCCTTCCTTGCGACCATTGAATCGATGCCGGGAAATACTCGGCTGTTGAATGTCCACAAGTTGAAGTCGAGCATCGTCATGACCTTCGGGGTGTAGCTTCCGGGGTCAATGTCATAGGCGTTCAGCAGGAACACGTAGTCTCGATCAACCCGCTGGAACGACGGATCCCTGGGATGCGTGATCCACGACCCCATCATTCCCATGGCCATCTGCATCATCTCGTCGGCGTGCGGGTGATACATGAAGGTGCCGGGGCGCTGCGCGACAAATTCATACATGAACGTCTTGCCGACCGGGATAGGCGGCTGTGTCAGCCCGGCTACGCCATCCATGCCGTTGGGTAGTCGCTGCCCATGCCAGTGAATCGTCGTTTCCTCGGGTAGCTTGTTGGTCACGAAGATGCGGACCTTGTCTCCTTCCACAACCTCGATCGTTGGCCCCGGGCTCTGGCCGTTGTAACCCCACAGATTGACCTTCATGCCTGGCGCCAGTTCCCGCACCACCGCCTCCGCTACCAGATGGAATTCCTTCCAACCGTCCTTCATTCGCCAGGGCAGGCTCCAGCCATTGAGGGTGACGACCGGGTTGTAAGGCCGCCCGTTAGGGGGGGCCACGGGCGGCTGAGTCGCCGCCGCCGCTTGCAACTGCGCTTCCGGCAGCGACGCTGCACCCACTCGGCTGACCAGCGCAGCACCCACCGCAGTCACACTAGCGTCCCGAAAAAATTGCCGACGATTAAACATTTTTTTCCTTGGTAGCGTTTTAGCGCTCGGGTGTCGTCATGGATTTGCCTCTGCTTGCGCGCATCCCTGCTGGTGCAGCGGCATCAGCGCTGCCGACAAACGCCATTTGCAGGTCCGCATCTGCCAGCCAGTAGTCGCGCAAGGCCTCGATGTATGAATTGACGCTCGTCGCCTGCTCGCGAGCATCGGCGAGCAACTCGAAGACGCTGATCAGCATTCCGTTGTAGCGCAGGAGATTTTCGTCGGAGATATGCTTGCGCAGCGGCACGACCTCGTCACGATAGTGCCGCGCCAGGTCATACGCAGTCAGGTAAGTGGCATACGATTCGCGGACTTCCGAGCGGGCGTTGATCGCCACCTCCGCGGCGCGGTTCACGGCCTGCATGTAAATCGCCTCCGCCTTGCTTACCCGGGCGTTACCCCAATCAAAAATCGGCAATTCAACCGAGATCTGGTAACCACGCTTGATCGGGGCATTGCTTTCTCGCACGTCGGCGAGACCTAACTCAAGAATGTTGATGAAGCGGGTCGCCTTGCTCAGTCCGAGAGAACTGGCGAGGCCCTCCATGTCGCTGCGCATGGCTCGGATGTCTATGCGTTGCTTCAATGCGAGCGATTCCACGTCGTCGATTTCATTAGGCACCTTTGGCAGATCGGGCAACCGATCGGGCAGGTCGTACTTGGTGTCATCACCCCAGACACCCAACAGACGGGTTAGCTGTTCCCGTTGGGCCACACTGGCCAGCTTGGCACGCGTCAGGCGGGCCGTTGCTTCGGCATAGAAAACGTGTTCACGTGCTTGATTGAGCTTGCTCCAGTTGCCTACTCCGGCCATTCGTCTTGCGATTTCGGCCCCGGCCTCGGCCGCAATCTTGACATCTTCCATGTAACTGGCCGTCTGCCGAGCTGACACGGCATTGAAATAGGCCTTGCGAGTTTGGACTGCCACCTGGAGTACCTCGCTGGCTACGCGAAACTGCGCCGCTTCAAACCGCCGGCGCTCCAGTTTTGTGGCCAGCGGCATCGTAATCAATTGCATGAAGTCAAACGTCAGCGACCGTTCGATATTAAATTCCGCGCCTCCATGCACATTGCGGTAAGAAAATCCTGGGTTCCTTAAACGGCCAGCCTGCACCACATCGGCTTCAGCAATGCCAAGTTCACCATACATGGCCTGCAAGCCACGGTTGTTGAGCAGGGCGACTTGCACCGCGTCCTCAACTGTCAGCGGTCGGGCAAGCAGGGCTTTGACGGTTGCCTGAACACTGTCTGCGTCGGCTTCCGACTTGACCCATTTCACCTCCTTGTCGATCCGTTCTTTGGCAGTGGACTGAACGAAGCCGTAACCCCCGTCGCTTGAGAAGCCTGCGCAGCCACCCAAGGTCAGCACCATGAAGAGCGCCGCCCCCCTAACCACCCATGTGTGCCCGGCTGCTTCTTCTTTCATTGATTCTTCCAAGTTGTATACAGATGCCCGACTAAGGCAAGAGCGATGGCGCAACACTTCCGCGTCCAAAATCATTTGTGAGCCCAGCGCCCCGGTGCTGGCTAGCCCATGAGGGTACAGCTTTAGTTCGATACCAGGCCTGTGCGCCTCTTTTGGATTACCGCATCTTGGGTCGTTGGACTACACGATTGGCTGGAGGATTGGCTACTCTCTTTACTGGACATTTGCGTCCGGATGGTACATCCGCAAGCTTTTGTCAAAATATGGCCGCGATGGCCTAACAATTAGGAAAGAAAAATCATTATGATCCCAACACTCACCGTTTTGAAAACCCGCTCCTTGGGCGCTTTGACGCTGGTAGCAACGCTGCTTCTGCCTCTAGCGCAAGCACAGACCTCTGGCGTGGCTGGTGGCGCAATGTCGGGAATGCAAGGGAAACCTGGCGCAGTCGCTTCAATGCCCGGTGGGATGGATATGAAGGCGATGATGAAGGATAACAACGACAAGATGGCGTCGATGAAAATGACCGGCGATGCCGATGCCGACTTTGCCATGATGATGCGCATGCACCACCAGGGCGCTATCGATATGGCGGAAGCACAGCTGCGTAGTGGCAAGGATCCGGCGATGCTCAAAATGGCCAAAAAAATTGTTGCCGACCAGAAAAAAGAAATCGCCCAGTTCGACAAGTATCTTGCAAAGCACCATCAAGCCCACGCTAAATAAAGTGTTTAAGCGGCGCGATTTAAGTTCGCTGCCTAGCTTCTTGGGACGGTAAGTGGTGTGCCGCCAGCAAATACCTTTGGCATATCGCAAAGATTGATGCAGGGACTCGTCGCATACCATAGTGCCAATCTCAACCTTCCAGAACGGAGGGAAGCCGCTTAGGGAAACTCTGAACAAGTCCACCGAACACCCCCATGACACGTTGACGTGATCAAAGGAGCCCAAGTGATGAGCCAGATCAGTTTCGCTGATGCCGAGTACGCCGGCAAGAGGAAGAAGACCCGA
>Ga0308009_10000787_pt1 | contig 20968 bp, 19 predicted proteins | sample Neamet127_FD_203134 | JGI IMG/M metagenome (GOLD analysis project Ga0308009, IMG submission 203134) | Marine microbial communities from water near the shore, Antarctic Ocean - #127 | ecosystem: Environmental > Aquatic > Marine > Unclassified | place: Southern Ocean | collected 2014-07-24
AAGACTAGGCTCACATGGGCATGGATCCCGGATCGAGTCCGGGATGACAGATTTGAAAATTGATGAGATGAGGATGTAATCGCATGAGCCACGAATTCAAGTTTTGCCCCCACTGCGCGACTCCGCTGGCGATGGTCAGCCAGATGGAAGACGGCGGCGAAAAGGCGCGACTGCGCTGCCCGGCCTGCGACTACACCCATTGGAACAACCCGGTTCCGGTGCTGGCCGCAGTGATTGAATACCAGGGCAAGATCCTGCTGGCGCGCAACGCCGCCTGGACCGCCAAGATGTACGCGCTGATCACCGGTTTCATGGAGGCCGGCGAAACACCCGAAGGCGGCATCACGCGCGAGATCAAGGAAGAAACCAATCTCGACGTGACCGACCTCAAGCTGATCGGTGTCTACGACTTCCAGCGCATGAACCAGATCATCATTGCCTACAGCGTGGTCGGCCATGGCGAGGTCAAACTCTCGCCTGAGCTGCTTGATTACAAGCTCTATGCGCACGAGGATGTCAAGTGCTGGCCGGCCGGCACCGGTTACGCCATGGCCGATTTCCTGAAGTCGAAAGGGTACGCGCCGCAGTTCGTCGAGTGGTCCAAACGCGACTGAGGCCGCGCGCTGCCCGCGTTTTCCGCATTCCGCTAGAATTTGCCTTGCTCCGGGGTGCAGCCTTGCTGAAAACAGCAAGGGTGGCTGAGATGGTCAGAACCAAACCCGCGAACTTGAATCGGTTCATACCGACGTAAGGAGAGCTGTCAGCAACCCGGTGCGGGACTGTCACGTCTTTCGGAGCACTTGTTCAACAGGCAACCGAAAGCGTGACGAATGGCTCCACCTGCGTTGATTGCTGATTTGCTGGCCTTCCTGGCCTGTGACAACCCGTCTGACGAGGCCTTCAACCGGCAGGCGCTTGCGCTGTTTGCGCACCAGTTCCAGCACAACCTGCCGTTTCAGCGTTTTTGCCAACAACGCGGCAAAACCCTGCGCACCGTCAAAAGCTGGCGCAACATTCCCGCCGTTCCGATCAGCGCCTTCAAGGCCCTGACCCTGAGCTGTATTTCGCCAGACCAGGCCGAACGCAGCTTCATGACCAGCGGCACCACGCAAGCCGAAGTCAAGGGCAAACACCACCACCCAACGCTGGTGGTTTACGACGCCTCGATGATCCGCAATTTCCGCGAGCGCTTCATGGCCGGCGGCGGCCGCATCCGCATGGGCATTCTTTTTCCGGACGAAACGCTGCTGCCCAACTCCTCGTTGGCGCATTACCTCGCGCTGGCGGTGCGCGAGTTCGGCACCGACGCCAGCCACTACCTGCTGACACAGCAGGGCCTGGATACTGCACGCGTGATCGCGCAACTGGAGCGCGCGCAGCAGACTGGCGAGCCTTATGCACTGCTGGGTGCGAGTTACAGTTTTGTGCACCTGCGCGACGAACTGCTGCGCCTTGGGAAGATATTCAATTTGCCGGCGGGTAGCCGCGTGCTGGACACCGGCGGCTTCAAGGGCCAGTCGCGCGAGTTGTCGATGCAGGACTTTTATGCGCAGCTTTCGGCCACGCTCGGCATCAGCGCCAGCGACTGCATCAACATGTATGGCATGACCGAACTCAGCACGCAGTTTTATGACGACGGCAATGCGTCGCTGCCCTCGGTCAAGTCCGGCCCGCACTGGATACGTACGCGTGTGGTCGAACCCTTGAGCGCAGAGGAGTTGCCACGCGGTGAGCAGGGCATCCTCGCGCATTGCGATCTCGCCAACTTCAACTCGGTGACCACCATCCTGACCGAAGACGTGGGTGTGGCGGTGGACGGCGGCTTTTTGTTGTTGGGCCGCGCCCAGGGCAGCGCAGCCAAGGGCTGCTCGCTGGCGGTCGAGGAATTTTTGCAGGCTGCTGCGGCATGACCATGCTGCGCGAAACCGCCGGCTACCTGCCGGGCCTGAACGCCGACGAGGTGAATTGGCAGACCTTGACGTTTGAAAGCAGGGGCGGCAAGGTCGAAGTGGCTGTACCGGTGCTCAGTGAAGCACAAATCATCGCTCTCACGCAGCGCGTGCGCAGCGCGAGTCGCAGTTATTTGAAATCGCTGACGGTAGCGCAGATCGTGGATCTCATCGACACCGCCATCCACCGGCTGCTCGATCCGCAGGACCCGTGGCGGTGCATGGCCGACCGCGTATTGCCGCTCGTCACCGGTTACGACGCCGAGATGGTGCGCCTGGGCCTCACCGGCTACCTCAAGACTTTCCGCAAACCCCAATTGCAGCGCTTTCTCGCCGAAGATTTCGGCAACCCGCAAGGGCTGGACGAGTTTGTGCCGCGCACCAAGGGCGGATTCTCCAAGGCCTTTGGTCCCGATGTGGCGGTGCATGTCTGGGCCGGCAATGTGCCGGGCCTGTGCCTGTGGAGTTTGATTTCAGGCCTGCTGGTCAAGTCCGGCACCATCGGTAAGGTCGCGAGTGCCGAGCCGCTGCTGGCCGGCTGGTTCGCACAACTTCTGGTTGAGGTTGATCCGAAGCTGGCCGATTGCCTGGCCGTGGTTTGGTGGAAGGGCGGCGACGCGGCGCAGGAAAAAGTGTTCTTCGGTCACGCCGATCTGGTGCTGGCTTATGGCGGGAATGCCGCGCTGGCCGATGTGCGGCGTCAGGTGCCGGTGACCACACGTTTCCTGCCCTTCGGCCACAAGCTGAGTTTCGGTATGGTTGCAAAGACTGCGCTCGATGCGCGCAAGGCGCCGCGCACGGCGCAGCAGGCGGCTTACGACGTGGTGCGTTACGACCAGCAAGGCTGTTATTCGCCGCATGTGTTTTATGTGGCGCGCGGCGGAAAAATCAGCCCGGACGAGTTTTCGCGCTACCTCGCGCATGAACTCTCGGCGCTTGAAAAGAAATACCCTCGGCGCACGCTGAGCCTGGGCGAGGCGGCCGATCTTGCCGGCTGGCGCCAGGCCGAAGAACTCCACAGTTTATCGCCGGGCGGAGCGGAGGTCGCGGGCGAGGGTGACTGGACCGTGGTCTACAACCCCAGCTTGCAGCCGCTCGCGCCCGGCGCGTTGAACCGCAGCGTGCGCGTGGTGGCGGTGGATCAGCTGATCGACGTGATCCCGCTGTTGGCGCCGCACCGCGCTTTTTTGCAGACAGTCGGTGTGGCCGCCGCGCCGCGTGAACTGTTTGAACTCGCCGAGCAACTCGGTCGCGCCGGCGTCACACGCATCTGCGCGCTGGGCCAGATGACCTCGCCCGAGGCCGGCTGGCACCACGACGGGCGCTTCAGCCTGCTTGACCTGGTGCAGATGGTGGACATCGACAGCTCGGCCGAGGCGGCGGCCGAAACACTCGCACCTTATGTTGACTGAAGCCCAGGCCTTTCTCGACATGCGCGGGGTCAGCTACAGCTTCCCGGCTTATCCACAGGTGGTGAACCAGGTGGACTGGCAGATAACGCGCGGCGAGGTGCACAGCCTGGTCGGGCGCAGCGGTTGCGGCAAGACCACCCTGCTCAAACTCGCGGCCGGCCTGTTGCTGCCCGATGCCGGCACGGTCAGCGTCGATGGCCAGGCCTTGCGCAAGCCGGGCAGCCAGCTCGGTTTTGTGTTCCAGGCGCCGACCCTGCTCGAGTGGAAAACCGTGCTGGACAACGTGTTGCTGCCGGTCAGCTTGCAGCGCCGTCCGCTGCCGGCCGACCGTGCGCGTGCCGACGAGTTGCTGGCGCTGATGGGCCTGTCTGGCCTGGGCGGGCGTTATCCGACCGAGCTGTCCGGCGGACAGCAGAGCCGCGTGGCGATTGCACGCGCCTTGCTGCTGGCGCCCACGCTGTTGTTGCTGGACGAGCCGTTTGCTGCACTGGATGCGATCACACGCGAGGAACTGCAGGACGACTTTTTGCGCATCTGCCGCCTCGCGCAGACCACGGTATTTTTTGTCACGCACGACATCAGCGAAGCGGTTTACCTGGCCGACCGCGTGGCCGTGATGGCCGACGGAAAAATCACCGCTGGCCTGGCGGTGGACCTGCCCTGGCCGCGTCGGCGTGAACTGCGTTACGGCGCGCCTTTCAACGCGGTATGCGCCCAGGTGCGGCAGGCCATGGATGGGGTTGTCATATGTTGAGCCGCCTCGCCAGCATGGCCCTGTTCGTCGCCATCGTGGGGGGTTGGGAGCTGTTGGCACGTGGCGCGCGTGTGTCGGCGCTGGTGCTGCCGGCGCCCTCGGTGATCTGGGACGCCTTGTGGAGCGGGCTACTCAGTGGCTATTTTTTACCGCACCTGATCCACACAAGCACGGAGCTGGTGCTGGGTCTGGCGCTCGGCTGTGTTGCCGGATTGTTCGGTGGCATCTTGCTGGGCGAGTCGGCTTTTCTGCGCCGCCTGCTGTTTCCTTATGTGCTGGTCAGCCAGGTGGTGCCCAAACTCGCGCTGGCGCCGCTGTTCATCGTCTGGTTCGGTTTCGGCATGACATCGACGGTGGTGATCACTGCGCTGATCTGCTTTTTTCCGTTGATGGAAAACACGCTGACTGGCCTGCAGCAGGTCGAGCCCCGCAAGCTGGAGCTGTTCCGCATGCTGGGCGCAACACGGCTGCAGACGCTGCTGCGCCTGAAGATTCCCTCGGGCCTGTCGGTCATCATGGCCGGCTTTCGCGTGGCCGTGGTGCTGGCGCTGGTCGGCGCGGTGGTGGGTGAGTTCATAGGCGGCAGCAAGGGCCTGGGCGCGCTGATCATCGCCTCGCAATCCATGATGGACACGCCGCTGATGTTCGCCGTGCTGCTGCTCATCACCTTGCTGGGACTGGTGATTTATCAATTGGCGATTGGCCTGGAGCGTCTGCTGCTCTGGCCGCATTTAAAAGAAACGACAAAGGACTGACATGCAAAATTTCTCATCCCTTCTTCGCAGCCTGGCCGCCACCCTGCTGCTCGGCTGCGGCCTGGTGCACGCCGCCGACAAGGTGGTGGTGGCCGGCTGGAGCCAGCCCATTACCGAGATCACCAACCTGCTGGTCGAGGAAGACAAGGGCTTTTTCAAGGCGCGTGGCATTGACCTGGGCTACGTTCCGGGCGCTGGCGGAGGCGATGCCATCCGCAACATGCTGACCGGTCAGGCCACGGTGGCTTTCACCGACCCCGGTTCCTTTTTCGCTGCGCTCGACAAGGGCGAAAAGCTGCGCGCGATTTACGATATCTATCCGCAGAACGTCTTCAATGTGGTCGCGCTCAAATCCAGCGGCATCACTAAACCCTCCGACCTCAAGGGCAAGAAGATTGGCGTTTACAGCCTGTCCAGCGGCACGCGGCAAAACCTGCTGGTGCTGCTGCAGCAGGCCGGCCTGACCGAGGCCGATGTCACCATCGTGGTCACTGGCTTGCTCAACTTTGCGCCGCTGATGCAGGGCCAGGTCGATGCAACCGCAGCTACCGACACTGGTTTGCTGGTTGGCCGCTCCAAGGGGCTGGCCGATGTCAATGTGATGGCGGTGCGTGAGTACCTGAATATTTCCAGCGACATGTTTGTCGTCACCGAGGCCACCTACCAGACGAAGAAGGACGTGCTCAAACGCTTTCTCGTGGCTTACCGCGACAGCATGGCCTGGATGATTGCGAATCCGGACGAAGCCGCCGCGCTGGCCGTCAAACGCGCGATCGACGGCAAAAATCCGGCGATCAACCGCGAGATCATTCAGCTTCGCAATGCGTCCAGTGTGTCGGCCGTTACCCAGGCGCGCGGCCTGGGCGCGCTGGACATGGCGATGTTCCAGAAGGCCGCCGACAGCTACAAAAAACTCGGCATGATCCAACGCGAGATCAAGGCCTCGGACGTGGTCATGCAGGATTTGCTGCCGGCCAAGTAACAAGGACGACCCATCATGAAGTTCAAGGGCAAGGTGGTGCTGGTCACTGGCGCCGGGCGCGGAATCGGTGCGGCGATTGCGCGTGGCTTTGCGCGCGAGGGCGCGGCGGTCGTCATCAACTACCTGCAGGACGCCACTTCGGCCGAAGCTGTCGCGGCAGAATGCAAGGCGCAGGGCGGCGACGGCTGGGCGCTGCAGGCCGACGTCAGCTCGCAGCCGGCCGTCACAGCCATGGTCGCGCAGGTGCTGGCCGAGATGGGCCGTATCGACGTGCTCGTCAACAACGCTTTTGCGGCCTACAGTTTCGACCCGGAGCAGCGCAAGATGTTCTGGGAGCTGGACTGGGCCGACTACCAGCGCCAGATTGACGGCGCAGTGCGCGCCACTTTCAACGTCTGCCAGGCCGTGCTGCCGCATTTCAAACAACGCAGCCAGGGCGCTATCGTTAACCTTGCGAGTGATTTGGTCGAGCGGCCCAGCGTGCCTTATCACGACTACAACACTGCCAAGTCGGCCCTGGTCGGCTTCAGCCGCAACCTCGCGGCCGAACTCGGGCCGCTGGGCATACGCGTCAACTGCGTGGCGCCGGGCCTGGTCTACCCCACCGCCGCCAGCCGGCAGACCAAGGAAGAAGTCCGTGACCTGCTGACGGCACAAACCCCGCTGCGCCGCATCGCCACGCCCGACGACGTGGCCGGGCCGGTGCTGTTCCTCGCGTCCGACTGGAGCGGCTTCATGACCGGACAGACGCTCATTGTCGATGGCGGGCTGGTGATGCGGTGATGGCCCGGTTACAAGCCTTTTAGGCCTCCAGCCCATAGCTGGCGGGCGTGAGCAGCTATCAAAACAGGAGTGATGGTGTCCTTTAACAAGAAATTTCTTATTATTGAGCGTTTCAAAACTCATGACAGTCGAAACGCTCAATCCCTCACCCCATCCCTCTCCCGAAGGGCGAGGGTGAGATCGGTCCAATCACTGTCGTGTATTTGGAAAAGATCAATAAAGGAAGGCGGGTCTTGCTTTAATAACAAGACCCCGCAGCCAATGGTCATAGCGTCTGAAAGCAGCCTTGCCTTATGCCCCGGCCTTCGCCCGCAAGGTTTCGTAAAGCTGCGAGTGGTTCAGCAGGATATTCAGGATGCCGCGCAACACCACCGGCGAGTTCAGCGCCTGGGTGCTCATGGACGTGTGTGCGTCGTAAGACTCCATGATCGCGTTCTGGAGCTCGGTTTTTAAATCCGGTGAGTTGGCGAACTGCTCTTTGGTGTTGCTGGCCGCCTGCTGCCTGAGCGTGCCGGACTCGACCACCTTGCCGAAAATCGTGCCGTTGACGTAACTGAGCTGATCGTTGTCGGTGGTTTCGTTGCCAAACAGCTCGTTGAGCTTTTCGATCAGCTCGGCCATGTAGACCTTCTGCTGCTCCTGCACCATGCCGCTGCCGGCCTCGGTGATGGGCGCCATCGCAATCGCCTCGCCGTCGTTCAGATGCAGCGTTCGTTTTCCCTTGTCTTTCAGGTGATGGTGTGTCAGCACCACTTTGGACAGGTCGATGCCTTCACGCTCCCGGCCGAACTCCAGCAGCGGCAGCAGGCGCTTGAAAAAGATCGCCCGCTTCTCGACGGCGGTGTTGCCGTAGTCAAAAATCTGCGACAGAAAGGTGTACAGCCGGATGTAGGCCCCCATGTCGCCCTTGAACAGCACCAGCGCATCCAGTTCTTCCTGCGCGGCCTTGATGGCTTTGGCGTCGTCCTTGTCCCTGGCCAGCTTCAAGGCTTCCTGCGCGGCCTTGTAGCGTTTCATCAGGCGGTCCAGCACCGGCTCCAGCGCGTGAATCAGCTCGCTCTGCTTCGCATTCGGGTTGAGTTCCACCGCGACCACACGCTCCACCTCGAAGTCGTCGTAATGGCCTGCGCCGTCCAGTTTGGCGCGCAGGTTGAAGACCAGGTGGGGGTCGGTGGTGGCCGACAGTTCTGCTGTGGTGTGGTAGGTTTTGAAGGACGCCAGCACTTCGGCTGGGTCGTTGACAAAGTCCAGCACATAGGTGGTGTGCTTGCCGGGGTGGGCGCGGTTCAGGCGGCTCAGGGTCTGCACCGCCTGGATACCGGCCAGGCGTTTGTCCACGTACATGCCGCACAGCAGCGGCTGGTCAAACCCGGTCTGGAACTTGTTGGCCACCAGCAGCAGTTGATATTCCAGACCCTTGAAGGCTTCGCGGATGTCGCGGCCCTTGAGCCCGGGATTCAGCGCCGCGCTGTTTTCGGTGAAGCCGTCCGGCCCGGAAGTCTTGTCGTTCACCTCGCCGGAAAACGCCACCAGCGTGCCGATGGCGTAGCCGTGCTCCCTGATGTAGCGCTCCACTGCCAGTTGCCAGCGCACCGCCTCCAGCCGGCTGCCGACCACCACCATGGCTTTGGCCTTGCCCTGCAGCAGCGGCGAGACGAACTCGCGGAAGTGCTCCACAACGATCTCGACCTTTTGCGCGATGTTGTAGGGGTGCAGCCGCACCCAGCCCATGATGCCCTTCATGGCGGCGCTGCGTTCCACCGCCTTGTCGTCCATCTCCTTGCCCTCGTGGGCCAGCTTGAAAGCCAGGCTGTAAGGCGTGTAGTTCTGCAGCACGTCGAGGATGAATTTTTCTTCGATCGCCTGCCGCATTGAATAGACGTGAAACGGCGCGGGCACGTTGTCCGGCGCCGGTTTACGCGCGGGGTCGGGCCGGGTGCCAAACAGCTCCAGCGTTTTGTTTTTGGGTGTGGCGGTGAAGGCCACAAAGGTGATGCCGCCTTCTTCGGCGCGGGTTGTCATCTGCGCCGCCAGAATGTCTTCGGTGCTGACCTCGCCGCCGTCGTTCAGCTCCTGCAGCTCTTCGGGGCTCAGCACGGCTTTCAGTTTGGACGCCGCCTCGCCGGTTTGCGAGCTGTGCGCTTCATCGGCAATCACCGCAAACCGTTTGCCCTGCGTGGCCGCCAGCATGTGCACGGCTTCCAGTGCAAACGGAAAGGTCTGGATGGTGCAGACCACAATTTTCTTGTCACCCGACAGCGCCTCGGCCAGCTTGCTGCTTTTGCTGCCCTCGGTGTTGTTGATGGTCGCCACTACGCCGCTGGTGCGCTGAAAGTCAAACAACGCCTCCTGCAACTGCGCGTCGATCACATTGCGGTCCGACACCACCAGCACCGTGTCAAACACCTTGTGGTGCTGCGTATCATGCAGCTCCGCCAGAAAGTGCGCGGTCCAGGCAATCGAATTGGTCTTGCCTGACCCGGCAGAGTGCTGGATCAAATACTTGCCGCCCGGCCCCTCGCTGGCCACCGCCGCCTGCAGCTTGCGAGTCACGTTGAGCTGGTGGTAACGCGGAAAGACGATCTGCTCAATCTGTTTTTTGCTGTCGCGCCGGGCGATCAGGTAGCGGCCCAGAATCTCCAGCCAGCTTTCACGCGCCCAGACCTGCTCCCACAGGTAGGCGGTGCGGTGGCCGCCGCTGAATGTTCCCTCTCCCCCCGGGAGAGGGGTCAGGGGTGAGGGCGGATTTCCGGCAGCGCCCTCGTTGCCCTGGTTGAAGGGTAAAAACTGCGTGGCCGGCCCGTTGAGCTGGGTCACCATCGCCACCTCGCTGTTGCTGACCGCAAAGTGCACCAGCGCACCGTTGGGGAAAGACAGCAGCGGCTCGGACGCCTGGCCCTTGGGGCGTGGCAGCCGGTCGGTCTTGTATTGCCAGATCGCGTCGCTGATGTTCTGGGTGAAGTTGGTTTTCAGCTCTGCCGTCGCCACCGGCAGGCCATTGAGAAACAGCACCAGGTCGATGTTGTTCTCGTTGTGCAGCGAGTAGCGGACCTGCCGCACCACGCGCAGGCGGTTCGCCGCATGGCGCGCCAGGATGTCCGGGTTGATCGCCAGCGCCGGTTTGAACTGCGCCAGGCTCAAGGGCGTTTTCAGCCCCAGCAGCTCGACGCCGTGGCGCAACACGTCCAGCGTGCCGCGCTGGTCGAGCTGGTCGCGCAGGCGGCCGAGCAAAGTTTCTTCGGCCTTGCTGCCGTGGTTCTTGGCCAGCGTGTCCCAGGCCTTGGGCTGTGTGGCCTGCACCCAGGCCAGCACGTCGGCCGGAAACAGGGCGCGGGCTCGGTCGTAGCCGGCCGCATCACCTTCGGCATACAGCCAGCCGTGGGCGGCCAGGTGTTCACAAATCTCGGTCTCGAAGCTGATTTCCTTGTGCAGGCTCATAACGCTCCCCATTTATTGTTGTTGTTGCAGGCCGGTGACAGTGACTGCTTACACGCCCTTGTATCCCGACTCCCGCTGATGGCGCAACGCCAGAACGAGTATGCGGTCGATATGCGGCAAAAACCGGTAAAGCGCCAGGTAGCCGGTTCGCCCCCTGGAGATCACCAGCGCGCGCTGCCCGAAGTGGACTTTGCGGCCGATCTCGGGGTGCAGCGCCAGAATCTCCAGGGCTTCAAAGATCAGAACAGCCGTGTCGTGCGCCGCTTGCGGGTCGGTTTCTACCAGAAAATCGCTCAGCCTTTCGAGGTCAACAAGCGCTTGTTCTGTATAGACCAGCTCAACCATGCCCCGGGGCTATTTCGCGGTTATGGGCTTGGCCGCGCCCAGTGGAAGGACTGGCGGCCTGCCCGGCTTGCCACCCTTGGCGCGGGCCAAAACATAGGCTTTGACATCCGCAGCACCAAAGACGGCGTTGCTGCGCAAGGTGCCCTGGTAAGCCGCTTCTGCCTCGGTATAAAACTGCTGGCGTACCAGCGCATCTTCCATGGCGTCTTGCAGGGTGTCGACCATCAGCGCATGGGCGGTTTTACCCTCAAACGCAGCCACTTGCGCAATGGTGGTTTTCAAGGCGTCGGGGAGCTTGAGGGAAGTGGTGGATGACATCATTTTCTCCAGAAGGTGACACGATGGTAACACCGTGGGTCATCGGGATCAATTTATACAAGAAATTGGCCTCCAGCCCTTATGGAATATGTGCAGGTCGCTACGAAAAAAATAGCAGTCAATACACCGCATCATGATCGCCCACATTTACCGGAATGATCTGCCGGTCCTGGATCAGCAGCTCCAGCGTGATGCGGTAAGACAGATTGATGGACACCGAATGCAGCCCCTCCAGCTTGCCACGCAAGGGGTGCAGGCGCAGCGACGGGTGAGCTGGATTCGCTTCCAGCAACTGCAGGGTTTTGAGGTAATGCTGGCGCAACTCCGGGTGGCGTTTCAAAAAGCGTGCCGCCCGGCGGTTGTATTGCTCGGTAAAGACCAGCGCGAAAGGCATAGGCGGCGCGCCGGTCTGGCTCACATCGCGTCCAGCCGCGCCAGGTGGGCCTCGGGCGACTCCTGCACCGCGCGGCCGGCGGCCAGGTCGGCGCGGGTCTGGGCCAGTGCGGCGTCAAGCTCGCATTCGCGCAGGTAGTGGTAATGCGCCATGTCCATCACCACAAACTTGTCCTTGCCGCGCACCGACACAATCGCCTCGGACGAGTTGCTGAGGGCCAGCTCAATGGCAGAAATACCTTTGGTTTTCAGGTCGTTGGCGCTGATGTGGGACATGGGGGGAGACTCCAGAAAAATGGCCAGTCATGCGCTAAATCATACGGTGAATCGTACTGTCGATCAAGCGATCAGGACTTTCTTCATCGAAGTTGAGCATCAAATCGGCCTCCAGCCCATATCCGGCGGGCGCAAGCAGCTATTGAAATCATAGCGATTCGGGCGTGGCCGCCCATCGGTCTGGCCGGGCGGCTTTCAGCTCAAGCAAACGCCAGCATCAAATGCCCCACGGGTTCGGCCGTGGGCCGCACCTTGATTTTAATGTCGTAGCCCAGGCGGTTCAGCGCGTTGACATGTTGCAACGCCTATGCAAGCGCCTCAATCACCGCATTCGGGTTGTGATCAATCACGTTTAGAAGCACCAGTGCCGGGCCGTGTGGCGACCGGTCGCCGCGTTCCCAATGGCGCAGGGTGGCGGTCGAAAAGCCAAAACGTGCGGCAAACTGCTCTTGAGTCATGCTGACCTTGGCGCGCAGCGCCTTGACGTCGATTGGACGCGGGCGGTGCACGCGGGTTTGTGGCGCTTTGCCTTCGGCGTGTTCAATAGCCTCCAGCAAACCGCGTTTAATGCTGTCGAATCCCGTGCTCATGATGGTTTCCTTTTCCAAATCTGGACCAATAGCTTGACCAAGCCTGCCAATTCGTTGCGCTCCGCTTTGGATAGATTGGCTTGGTCGCCTTTCGAGAAAAGCGTCAACAAATACAGCGGCATTGCGTCATCGTGAAAGTAGTAAATGACACGAACGCCGCCGCTTTTTCCTTGCCCGCCACGCCCCCAGCGGAGTTTTCGTACTCCTCCGGTACCCTCCATCAGATCACCTGTTTTGGGGTGATCCGCCAAGTACCGAATGATGTCTTGCCGTTCGCTTTCGGACAGTAATTTGTCGGCGTCGCGGATGAATTCAGGCAGCTCGGCGATGGTCAACATAGGAGTAATTCTAATCCAATGGGACGGTGATGACAATTGCCGACAAAATGTGGCTCAAGCGCCCGTAGAGTGTGCGTGAGAAGCTACCAAATCAAGCGACTACGCGGTGCCCCGCACGTCAATCTGCCCGGTGACGGTGACGGCGGCGGAGATCAGGGCGGTGCGGCGTTCTTGCAGCAAGGCTATGGCGCGTTGGGCTTCGGTGGTGAGGGCGTCCAGTTGGGCGAATTCCACGTCGAGATGCTCAACGATGAGTATTTGTTCGGTCAGAGGTGGGATTGCGACGGTGATTTGTCCGTAGCGCGTTGGATTCAAATTGCACTGTCCAATAGCCACAAAAGCGTTAGCTCTGGCAAGACCCAGAATGCCTTCTGTGTTCAGGAGGTAGGCGAAGTAAGCGGGGAGTGATTCCTTAGCCGTTCGCAATCGCACCAAATAGGAGGCAAAACTGACGGGCGTGTCGCTGCCAATAAACATTCCGACTTTCCCAATTAGATCGAGGCTATTGGTCCGGTTGTAGAGCAAGTCGCTTGGTCGAAGTAGCAAGTTGGGATCTACTGAATCGATGTACTTCAAGTCGTCTGTCACGACCTTGCCGTTTTGTATGTTGCCCATCCGAAGAATTGCTATGGCGCCTTCGGGCTCTAGAGAGTCTGAAATACCGTAGTCAACGGCCTGAAAAGCTCTCTTTAACAAGCAAACATCCCAATGCGCCGGTACATCCCCCAGCCATCCGATGCCGGATGGCTTCATGGGAGCGTCGGGGTTCAGGCCCCGGGTGACGGCGTGGGAGATGACGGCCTGGCGCTTTTCTCTCAAGAGGTCCATCAGCCGCCGCTGCTCTGCCACGAGGGCATCAATCTTTGCGGTTTCGCGGTCCAGGAAGGCGGCGATTTGGGTTTGCTCTGGAAGCGGGGGGAAAGGTAGGTCAAGGTTGTCTATCTCGTACTGACCAAGACCGACGCGGGTGAGACCGTTAGCGCGAACTGCGACACAAGACTTCACGTAGACAGCATCGAACAATCGCTTCACGAATGCGCCGTCCGTATGTCGCATCGGCCGAATCATCGAGAGGTGGTAGCCACACACCACACCGGGTAGGTCCGCAGGAACATACGCGCCAATAGCGATGTCATCAGCAGTCTCTGAGTCCTTGGTGATGATCGTGTCGCCAGCGCGAAGCGTGAACTTTGCTATCTGGTCGGTTGATGCTGTGGCCGCCATGAAGCCCATCCCCGCGGTGATTTTTTCGTTGTAGTAAACGTCGGTGTAATTGCAGAGCAGAACGGATGTTTCTCCGTCGTGAGATTTTTTGTCCACATTACTTGGAAATACATGGCAAGCTTGCTTGAGCCGGCGCACCTCCCAATGCCCCGGCACCTCCCCCAACCACTCCACGCCACTGTCCTTGTAGCTCGGGTAACGCGCAAAGCTCATACGCAGGTCAGGGAATTACGCATGTGTTGACGGTGCGTTCATGGGCAATACAGCGAGCCGCAGCCCCATGGCTTTCAGAATGGCCGAGAAGCTGCTCAGGGCTGGGTTGCCTTCGGGCGACAGGGTGCGGTAGATCTGCGTGGGGTTCAGATGGGCCTGCGCGGCGATGGCTTGCACGCCACCAAAGGCACCGGCCATCTGCCGCAAAATGACCAGGAGTTCACCCTGGTCACCGTTCTCGTCTTCAAGAATGTTGTTGATCACCTGCCGCGCAAATTCAGGGTCTTTGCGATACAACTCCATCATGGCTTCGTCATGCGGTCTGTCATTCATTGCCCATTTTCCTTTTTCCAGTGTTTCCAGTAAGCGCAGGCGCGGTCAATGTCTGCGTCTTGCGTGCGCTTGTCACCACCACATAACAACAGCACAAGTTGCTTGCCAGCCATGGCGTAATACACCCGATAGCCGACACCCACATCGATACGCAATTCGGAGACACCATCCCGACAAAACTTGTGGTCACCAAAATTTCCCGACTCCATTCTGGCCACGCGCCGAATGACAGCAATTTTGGCGGTGATGTCTTTCAGTTTTTCCAACCAATCGACGTAGATGTCCCGTCTATCCTCTGTGGTGAGGTAGTGTTCAATTTTGTACATGACAATTTTCGTCTATAAACGAATTCTTGGCAAATCTAATCTTCCCGCTACGGCACTTACGCCGTCAGCCCACCAATCAGGGTCAAAATGCGGTCCGTCACGCCCTTGAGCTCGGCGTCAATCTCGGCCAGCGGACGCGGCGGCTTGAAGACGTAGAAGTGGCGGTTGAACGGAATTTCATAACCGACTTTGGTTTTCTCGTCGTCAATCCAGGCATCGGGCGCATGCGGCAGCACTTCGCGCTTGAAGTAGCTTTTGATGTCTTCGCTGAGTGGCACGTTCTCGGTGTCACGCAGGCTGGCGTCGGCCAGGGGCTTGCCCTTGGCCTTGCCTTTGCTGCCCAGCACAATCTTGCCCGCCGCGTCGCGCTCGGGCCGCTCGACGGTGATGGTGCGGTAACCAAAAGCCTCGTTGCTGAAGATGCGGCTGATCGGCACGCTTTCACCGTTGATCTGGCGCGTCAGTTCCTCGAAGTTGCCGAACAGGCGGGTGATCTCGTCGATGTGCGCGGGGCTGAGCTCCTTGCGTTTGCTGCCCAGGGTTTTGCGCATCTTCTGCCAGAAGCCGCTGGCGTCGATCAGCTGCAGCTTGCCCTTGCGCGCGATCGGCTTGCGGTTGCTGACAATCCACACATAGGTGCTGATGCCGGTGTTGTAGAACATGTCGGTGGGCAGGGCGATGATGGCCTCGACCAAATCGTTTTCCAGCACGTAGCGGCGGATCTCGCTCTCGCCGCTGCCGGCGCCGCCGGTGAAGAGCGGTGAGCCATTAAGCACAATGCCGAAGCGGCTGCCGCCATCGACCGCCGGGCGCATCTTGGCAGTCAGGTGCATAAGGAACAGCAGCGAGCCGTCGCTCACGCGCGGCAAGCCGGGGCCGAAGCGGCCGTTGTAGCCCTGCTGCTCGGCTTCCTTGCGGATGTCTTTCTCAATCTTCTTCCATTCCACGCCGAAAGGTGGGTTTGAGAGGGCGTAGTCGAAGTGTTTGCCGGGCAGGCCGTCGTTGGACAGGGTGTTGCCAAAAATGATGTTGGCAATGTCCTGGCCCTTGATCAGCATGTCGGCCTTGCAGATCGCGTAAGACTCGGGGTTCAGCTCCTGCCCGTACATGACCAGCCGGGCCTGGGGGTTCAGGCTGGTGAGCTGCTCGTCGGCCACACTGAGCATGCCGCCGGTGCCGGCTGTCGGGTCATACAGCGAGCGCACCACACCCGGTTTGGTCAGCGCTTCGTCGTCTTCAATGAAAAGCAGATTGACCATCAGGCGAATCACCTCGCGCGGGGTGAAATGCTCCCCGGCGGTTTCGTTGGACAGCTCGGCAAACTTGCGGATCAGCTCCTCGAACACCGCGCCCATCTCTGCGTTGCTGACCACGTCAGGGTGCAGGTCGATGATGGAAAACTTCTCGGTCACCATGTAGAGCAAGCCGGACTTGGCGAGCTTGTCGATCTGCGTATGAAACTCGAAGCTCTCAAAGATGTCGCGCACGGCGGGCGAGAAGCCTTGCAGGTAGGCACGCAGGTTTTCCCCGATGTGGTCCTGGTCGCCCATGAGCTTTTTCAGGTCCAGCGGCGAGGTGTTGTAGAAAAACTGGCCTGACTTCTTGAGCAGAAAGGGCTCGGGGTTCAGGTTGGCTTTTTCGCGCTTGGCCTTCTCAAGCAGCACCGCTTCCTTGGTGGATTCCAGCACGCAGTCCAGCCGGCGCAGCACCGTGAAGGGGAGAATGACCTTGCCGTATTCAGACTGCTTGTAGTCGCCACGCAGCAGGTCGGCGACGGACCAGATAAAGGAAGAAAGAGAGGGATTTGCCATGCGGCAAGTGTAGGGTGACCAGTGACCTGGCCGCAGCCTGGGCCGGGCGGTATGTATGTCTGCTGGATCGACACATCAGCGGGATGTGTCGATTTTTTGGTGTTTTATCGACATGACGGGTAAGGACGCCGCCTGCGTTCGCTTGGTCCGTGCAAACGGCGAAGTTGCAAGCGTTTTAGGCCTCTGGCCCTTGCCGGTCGTGCGTGAGCAGCTATCAAAAAAGTAGCAAATCAGAGCGCTGACTGATGGCTGCCGCACGCCACGGTCGCCTTGTTAAACTACAGGCCTGCCTTTGTAGCTCAGTGGATAGAGCGATCCCCTCCTAAGGGATAGGTCGCAGGTCCGATTCCTGCCAAGGGCACCATTTTCAGACACCCATCAATTTGCCGGCCCTAATCGAAGGGCAGGGTGAAGATCAAATCCACCGCACTTCGTTCGCCCGCTTGGGCGCGGATGGTGAAGCGCTGCGACAGGTCGTAAAACACAAACAATGTGCCGAGTGCGCCCGAGAGGCTGCGTTCATACGCGGCGTAGAAGTTCCGCGAAAACCGTTTTCCCAGGGTGACCGCACCTTGAGCGGCGTTGCCGTCAGCGTTGCTTGATGCACCGCGGAAGGACAACTCGTCCAGACCCAGCGAAGCGGCGAGCCCGGCCGACTGGCCGGTCTTGCTGCCCAAGAGCGCAATTGCCGCCTGTTGCAGCAGCGCGGCTTCGGCGCCCCCGCTGGCGGCGGCGCGGCCCACCACCAGCCAGGAGAGTTTTTCGGCATCGGGCAGCTCGGGCTGCGCGTACAGGCGCACACGCGGCAGCAGCGCGGTGCCGGTGATCTGCACACCCACGCGCTGCGTGAGGTTGGGTCTTATGGCCAGGATGTCCAGCGTCGGGTTGTCCAGCGCGCCGGTGAAACGCAGCAGGCCCTGTTCAACATCGAGCCGCTGGCCGTAGGCGCGGTACTGGCCGCCGACGGTGCTGACGGTGCCGGTCAGGCGCACCGCGTCTATGGATTCGGCGTTCAGTGCCAGCGTGCCGCGCACGCGGGTGTCCAGGCCCTTGCCCTGGATGCGGAAGTTGTCACCCAAATCGACTTGCACGGCGAGTTTTAGCGAGCGGCCGTTTTTGTCATCAGCACTGGTACCGCTACTGGTTTCGGCAGGCGCTTTTTTACCGGCCGCCGCGCCGCCGCTGCCGCTGCCGCGCACGATCACATCGTCGCCGAGCTGCGGCGTGCTTTCGTCGGGCAGCAATATGCTGGCCTGGTCCACCCGCAACGCACCGGTAAATGCGGCTGCCTTACCCTCCAGCTTGGCCTGGATGTCGCCCGACAGCGTGATCTGCCGGTCGGTGCGCAGGCTGGCGCGCAGGCGTTCGAGTTTGGCGTTCAGCAGCACCTGCGGCTTGCCTTCTACCCAGCCGGCTTCGCCCTGTGCGCGCAACACGCCGCCTGCACCCTTGTCACCGGCGCCCTGCAAGATGAACTCGCTGATGCGCATGCGGGTGCCGTCCAGCGTGGCGCGCAAGCGGCCGTTGCCGAACTCGATGCCATCAACCACCGAGCGCAGCGCCAGGTCGTCGGCCTGCAGCGTGCCGCTCAGTTGCGGCGCGCCCCGGTTGCCGCTGACGGCCACATTGGCGGCCAGCGAGCCGCGCAGCCGCCAGCCCGGCGGCGCCAGCACCGACCAGACGCCGATGCGCGGCAGTTGCGCGCGCAACTGGCCGTTCAGCGGCGCGTCTGCGGGCCAGGCCCAGCCGGTGGCGGCGCTGCGCACCAGCCGCGTCGTGAGTTGGCCGTCGGCCGTGCCGGCGCGTTCGCTGTCCCAGCGCAGCGCCATCGTTAATGTTTCACCGTTGCTGTCCAACGTCAGCCGCGCTTCCTTGACACCGGCCGCGACGCGGGTGGCTGGGCCCTGCGCGGTGGCTGCCTGCACCGAGATGTCGCCGCTGCTGCGTACCAGGCTGGCTTTCAGCCGCAAGGTGTCGCCCAGCGCCGCATCCCAGCGGCCGTCGAAGAGCATGTTGCCGGCCAAGCCTGCACCGGCCAGTTGCGGCCCGGTGAGCAGTTCTATCCAGGCCAGCGGCAGGCCAGTCAGGGTGCCGGCGGTAAGCAACTGGCCGCCTCCGTATGTGATCGGCTGCCAGGCCAGCATCGCCTGAGAGAGCGAGCCGGCGCCGCCGCGTGCCGGTGCGCTGAGCACGGCTTCACCAGCACCGGCTTCGAGCGCGCCACCTTTGAATGTTGGCGTCCACTTCAGCGGGACGCTGCCTCGGCTGACCAGGCGCCAGGCGCCGGCGCCCAATGCCGGATCTTCGACGGCCAGGTTCAGTTGCTGCAGCATCGCCTGCCAGCCCGAGGCCGCGAGACTGGCCTTGGCGGGGCCGATGCGGCCACCGCTGGCTGTGGTTTGCAGCGTGTAACGGCGCTGCCCCTGTTCGATGCGGCCTTGGGCCTTGAGCTCGGCCTGGCTGAGCCGGCCGGACAGGTTGGCTTGCAGCGCGCGCAATTTGAGCGGCGGTGCGGGTGACGCGGGTCCCCAGTCCAGCGAGGGGATGTCGAGTTGCGCCTGCACCGCCGGGTCGCGCCAGCCACCTTGCCAGGCGAGCTGCAAGTTGGCGCGGCCGCTGGCCGAGGCGGTGCGGACTGCGGCGGGCATGCCGGGCAAACGCTGCAACCAGCGCAGGGCCTGGCCCGCATCGCGGCCGCGCAGGCTCAATTCACCGCCGCCTCGGGCTTCGCGCAACTCGCCTTTGACTTGTGCGTCGAGGCCAGGCGCCGTCAGGCTCAGGCGCCCCTTGCCGCTGCGCGCTGCCGGCTGCAGCTCGACGGCGCCGGTCAGTGTGGCGTCGTCGCTGCGCACCTGCAACTGCGTCAGCGTCAAGGTGTTGCCAGACCAGCGGCCTTTGGCGCCGGCATCGCGCTGGCGCAGGCTGACTAGGGGGCTGGTGCTGCGTGCTGTGATGACTCGCGCGCCGCTGGCTTGGAGGCTGGCGTCAAAGTTGATGGCGCCGGCATGTCCCGAGAGGTCTGCCCGGCCGTCCACCGGCAGCGCGGCAAACTGGGTGTGCAGGGCGGCGGGGTTGATGTTTTTCAACAGGGCCTGCGCCTTCCAGTCCTGCGCGTTGGCTGTAGCGGGGGAGGTCTCCGACCACTGGCCGCTGGCTGTGATTTCTCCGCCGCCGAGCCGGGCTTGCAGGCTGCGCACCATGGCGACGCCATCACGCCATTCGCCCGTTGCCTCCAGCTTGTCCAGCGGCAGGCGCTGCTGGTCCCAGGGGCCGGGCAGGCTGTTCTTGACGTCGGTTTGCAGCAGCCAGGCATTCGCGCTTGTGGCGACCGGCCGCACGCTCACGGTGCCGCTCAGACCGGTCGTTGGCGCCGCTGGCCAGAGGCTGGCGAGGTCCAGCGCGCGGAATGTGGCGTCGGCCTGCGGCAGCGGCTGCGCGGCCCAGGGCGTGATGCGCGCGGTGGCGCTGGCTTGCGGTGTGGCGGCGCCGCGCGGGGAGGATGTGCTGAGCTGCAGCTCGGCCTTGGCGTTGAGATCCTTGAGCGGCCCTTGTACTGTGGCGTTGAAGGACAAGGGCAGGCGGGTGTTGCTGCCGGGAACGGCGGTGTCCAGCACGCCCTGGAGGACGGCGTCGAGGGACAGGTCGCCGGTGGCCAACAGGCTGACCCGGCCCGAGTAGGTGCCGGTCGCCACACGCGCGCCGCGCAGGTCCAGCCGGTGATGGGTGCCGTCAAAGGCGTAGGTGCCGGCCAGCGCGCTGGCTTCGAAAGATGGCGGGCCGACCCACAGCAACTGTCCCACCGAAAACTCATCGAGCGTGATGCGAAAGGGCAGGGCGACGGATGCAGGTGGACCGGCGGCACGCGGAGTGCTTGCGCGCTGGTCATCAATTCGAATCTGGGTGGCTGCTAGGCGGTCCAGCTTGAGACTGCCCTTGAGCAGCGAGAGCGGGTCCCAGGCGAGCACCACGTCCGTCGCGACCACCTGCAAGCCGTCCTGCTGCAGCGAAAGTATTTGCACCTGACCGCCCGCGCGCAGCGAGCCCGAAACACCCTCGGCCGTGACTGGCTGCGTCTGTGTGGCCCAGCGTAGCGCGGTGGCCAGCGAACCTTCGGTGCCCGACCACCACCACGCGCTGCCCAAGGCCAGCAAGAGCACCAGCAGCAAGGCGAGGGCAGATGCGGCGAGCGCCCTGGGCCAGCGGCGGCGCGGCTTGGCGGCAACAGGCGTGGCGGGCGAAGGCGGGGGTGTCGCCATCAGAAAACAAATCCCACACTCATGTGCAGACGCAATTTTTTGGGCTGCACGCCGTAAGCCAGGTCAATCTGCAGCGGGCCGATGGGGCTGCGCCAGCGCACACCGGTGCCGATGCCGACCTGGGGCTTGAGGTCTTGCGGCCGCTCGGCCACCGAGCCGGCGTCGATGAAAAATGTGCTCTCCCACTCGGTCGGCAGGCCGTTTTTGAGCATGGGGCGTTGCCACTCCACACTGCCGACCGCTATGTAGCGGCCCGGCCCGGTCACGCCGTTGGCGCGCTGGACGCCGATGTCGCGGTAACCGTAGCCGCGCACCGTGCTGTCGCCACCAGTGCGAAACAGCAGGGTGCCGGGAACACGCGCCGAGTCGGCCGCCAGCACAGCAGCGGCTTCGGCCCGCAAAGCGATGCGCCCGCGCGTCAGTGATTTGACACCCAGCCAGCGCGCAGCGCTGCGCAAAAATGGCTTGCGGT
>Ga0308009_10000788_pt1 | contig 20946 bp, 4 predicted proteins | sample Neamet127_FD_203134 | JGI IMG/M metagenome (GOLD analysis project Ga0308009, IMG submission 203134) | Marine microbial communities from water near the shore, Antarctic Ocean - #127 | ecosystem: Environmental > Aquatic > Marine > Unclassified | place: Southern Ocean | collected 2014-07-24
TAACGTGGGTCTTGATAAACTGCTTGAACGAACGCAATGTGAAGCGCGCGTGCAGTCGTGTAGTCGTGGTGCGACGTGTGGGAGCGTGTGTGTGTGTGTGGTGTCTCTGATCGGGTGGCTCTGAGAAGAGCCAGGGACTCCGTGCCTGGTGGAGTCGCCGTACGATCGGTGATGAGAATTGCTCTAGTAGAGCAGGCTAATCGGCCGTGAGGCCGATGCCGCATCGAATCGAAAGGCGCCATACGAATTCTTATTTTCGTATTCTCGAAGGTTCCAAGTGGACATGGTTCGCACCATCCACATCGGAATCAAAGAGAGGCAATCTAAACACGATTTGGTGTTCAGATATGTGGACGGGAGCATGGCACTACCGTGCCCGGTGAATACTCCCTCACACTTGAGCCAAACCCACAGTAATCCCCCTTATGGTAAGATTCCCGTGGATACACTCGTAATTACAATAACATGTCGGGGCTCATCCATAAAGTGAGCCCCCGTTCTTCCTTCATACTACACATGGTCTTAGAACGTGAGACTACGTGAGGCCACGATGCGACTGTACTCGCACCGTCCCTTCACCCCCCCGAACTGGTACCGCCACGCCTTGACCTTAGCCTAAGCTTAGGTTGAGACGTCGGCCCAGATTCGTCATTATGGGCGGTCCGAAATAGTCACCACTCGCGTTGAGTGCATGACTGTGGTCGTAGTTGTTCAACCGAGTTGTGTCTCTTAGCTTCTTAGTAGCACGCCTTTATTTCGTCCACTAAGTCAGTGTTGCAGTAGCACGCGGAGTTATGATATAGCATATCGAGCTTGTTCATACTTGCACGCGCTACTATCGCTCTTAACTTATCTTGTGGACTCCACAGTCGACGCGCTTTTATAAGTTACTTGACTATACTCCAGTCGTCGCTCTTACCAGTCGTCACGCCGCAGGTGAAGTTGGGAGGGTGTTCATTCACTCTCCCGACTCCGTTGTTGCCCGCAGTCGCGACACCTTGTGTCCCATTCGCTTCTCTGGTCGGTCATCGCATGGGAGCGATTTCCCCCCGCTGTGTGCAATGATGTCATTGCTCTAACAATTTGACCTCTGCACGTTGCGTTTCTTGGTTCATTGTCCCCGAACACGGGGACGGCGCATCACCGCAGTAGTAACCATTCCTTCATAATGGAAGGCGGCCCACGGCAACTGACAATCATCGATAACTTATCATGCCTCGTAAGGGCAGTACCGAGTCTTCCTGCACTTCAACGTATGATGCTGGAGGGAAGATTGCTTGGGATGGCTTTTGACGACTTTGATAAAGTCGGTATGACCTTGGTTCCCCTGTAGCTTGATTGCTGCACGATTTCCGTCTTTTAACGTCATACTTAGGACAAATGTTGTGGCACTGAAATTTCCTAGTTGAATGCACTTGACTCAATCCCTCGCAGTGGTAGTAAGATACCGGCGGCAGGAATGAGCTCACGTGGGGGTACGCAGAGTGGTGTTCTCCTTCCCCGCAGCACGTGTAAGTGTCCACGTTATTATTAAAGACTAATCAGAAGTTAAACCCTCCCGCTTAGATCGCTCAAGAAAGTGGTGTGATCGGCCCATGTGGAAAATCTGCCTGAAGAAACACGCGGGACAATCGCGGCCGCTATACCCGACTATTGTGTTGAGTGAACTTGGTTCACCAACAACGCCTGTCGAATAATAATAGCTCTTTGGTCCAATGGATAGCATAAATGCTCCAGAGGTCCGGGTCCCTGTATCTTCAAACATCTCGCTCCCTCACACACTCGCAGAGACTGCAGAAGTAGTGTGTGAGATCGCACCTCGTGAGAGGATTCGCGGCCTACTGCCTCAATCGGATCGTACGTTCGGTTCTCCGAAGTGCCTTACGTTGGCATCAGTCCTTAATAATAATATGAATATGCAAAGTCGTCCCTTCGAGAGATCACTCTTTTCAAAACGGTGGTGGATCGGACGTATACGTCTAGTAGCATATCGCAGCATGTTATCGAGGTGGATTGTCCCGGAGGATTTTCTCTCGATACCACTTTACGGTTAGCCCACTGCAAGCAGTGGACGCACGCCGTGCCGAAGCCCTTAGACAACCCACCGGCGATGACGCCCTTTACCGTAGAGAGCTACTGGACCCGTCGAGACTCCCAATGCGCCACTGCAGTAGTAGTTACCGTTTCCGTCCCAACTTGGGTGTAAGTTGTGACATTCGCGGAAAATTACCCTTCTACTGAGTATTGCACCGCCAAAACTTACAATGGTATAGTCCCATTATAATCGGCTAGCATAATTTAGATAGTTCCCTTGAAATTCCCATGATCATATCTCTCATGGATATGAAAAGTGCGCGACTTTGGAACTTAGTGAAGAAGTCACTAAGGTTGTCATTGGTGCCAACCCTTTCCATTGTCGCAGTCCGATGTTCGCTGTCTGGGCTGCACCGCTCCATGGCTTTGTATAGCCGCGAGCCGATGTGCTTTGCACGTACTGACAATGCATCCTTGCTCTTGGCCAGGATGGTTGTGCACGCGTCGTTGTCCCCATAAAACGCCATCAGGTCGTCCTTGCTGACGATGTCGACGTGAAGTAGATCCGCGTGAATGACGGTTCCCTTTCGGAGACCCTCTGACGCTGCGTAGATCTCGCTTTCAGTCGTACTTTCCGAGCATACCGGTGCCAGCTTGGAACCCCAATCTAGAGGTCCATCGGCTAATCGACATAGGTACCCGAGTCTTGGCCGTCCCATCGGGTGATTCGAATCACAGTAGTAGATGGGCGTTCGGTTGCCGTCGGCGTGGAAGATGATTCCCATCTCCACTGTACCCAGCAAATATTGCAGCATTTGCCTCAGTGCTCGCATCGCGTCGTAGCACGGTGGTCCAAGCAGATGCTTCGACACCACGCTAACGGCCAGGCTTAGATCCGGACGTGATATCCGCGAAATCCACAGCATCCTGTACACGATGTTGGTGAAATCGTATTCGCGCTTCATCTCCTCATAGTCTTCACTCTCCTTGTCCGTGAGATTCCGCACATGACGGTCGGCGTATGAATTGACGAAGTTAGGCAGATTGTCCTCGAGGGACTCTCCTAAAGCGATATCGATTGGTGTAGATCGGGGGTAGTAATTCCCTTGCCCTACTGGAGTGCTCTTGAGCAGATCCTTGGTGTACTGGGTGAGATCCTGCTTGATCGACTTGATCTTTGCGTTCGGTATGTTATCGTGCCACTTTTCGTGTTCCTCGGTTTCGTCTTGTTTAGACTCATTCGATTCTTCCTCGGTGGTAGTAACAATACGGCTGCCCAGCATCTCCGACATGAAATCCTTCATGCCGAGATCGAAACGTTTTTCGATCATTCTTACCAGTTCAAGTACAATTGCAGTTGGTCCGACTAGTGCGCCGTCGTCAACGTAGACAAATACGGTGGTGTTCTGCTCTTTGTTTCGAAAGAGAGTTTGGTCGCCGTCTGCTTGTGTGTATCCCAGCTTCCTTAGCATCTCGATTACGCTCTTGAAGTGGAGTCCTGCAGCGGTTACCATACCGTAGATGTTCTTGCATATCTTGTAGATCAGCGTGTCGCCCTGGTCGTTCTTCATGAGTTCTTTTGTGCCTGGGGCTCCACTTGCGTGGAGACCTCCTGGCACCTCTTGGCATTCCGACTGGCAGTACGCTTGCTCAATGTCGAATGATACTATTGGGTGGTTGTTTAAAACACTCTGTGCACAGCACACCCTCAGTGAGGATGGTTGTGAACCGGGCGTTTCCACTTCAGTACCGTGTCGACCTTGCTCTCCGTTCTTTCCCACGTCGCTCAGGTCCCCCCTCACCACCAGTCTAGCTTTATATCTTGGTGGTAGTGGTTGACCGTCGGGACCTGGTATAGCGCTGTATTTTCTTTTCAGGATCAGTTTCATCTGTAATAGATTTCGCCTTTGTTCTCCTGTTAATTCTTTCAGCAGCCGTCCTTCGAGGACGCCTTTATGTACTAGACCATTTAGTTCTTGTAGTATGCCCTGCACCCATTGTCTGTGCTCCGGGTGACCAGGGTCGAGAACCTTCTTGACGTTCGGCGCATCTGGCGTGAACGCTTGTCCGTACATCTTGGTGGCGTTGCATTGAGACTCAGTGAATTGACGTTCGTTGTCGATGCTTACCAATAATATGGTGTCGACGTCGTCTAGGTCTTCTGCCCATTCTGGATCTTCCGTTCGCTCGGCGAGATCCATTTCCACTTGAGTTATCGTACCGTCAGCGGTAGTGAAACTAACATTGGCGCTCCCGTTTTCGTCTACGTTGACGTCTATGTTGTTAGCGCGGAGATGTGAGAAAGGTTTGACAAATCGTTGTCGTGTTCGCTCGCTCCTTCTCTTCGCTGCTGCGTCAGACCTGTCAGTACTTTGTTTGACGCCTGCTCTCTTTGCTGATGGTCGTATGCTTGCCTTTTGTTTCGTAGGTTTCGGTTTGAGTTTTGCTTGACTCTTCTTACTCCCCCCGGAACTCGATCCATGTACGTCGTGTAGAGTGCCCACGATGCTTGCGTACGTGAAACCGACGTGTCCCTCGATATGTGTGGTCATATCTTCGACACTATTTGCCCGGTGTTTGCATTTTAGACATACCAAGTTGACAACTTTGTCGGTCTTGGACTCCTGGTCTAGTGCTTCCACTGGTACAACCTTGGCCTTGGTTTTAGATCGTTGTTTCCTGGTCGAATCAATGCGGCTGTCTTTGGACATGATTGCTCGCAGCTCGGCTAGATTTGAGATCTTGTTGGGCCCAGCGAGGTTCTTCTCGTCGAATTCAATGACTTCGTAGACCGCGTTCGCTGATTCTTCTGACAGGTTAGCTGTCGGAAGTGTAAGGTTGTGTTTGGTGATCAAGTCTTGTAGTGAGCTTTCGAGCTCGTCTCCGTCACTGTAACGTAGTTTGTACCAGCTCGGCGCACCTTTGTGTGCTCCTTGCGTTACTTGTGTTACCGTGCCGTCGAAGTACCCGTGACCGGGGAAGAATGTGTTGACACCAGCACCGATTAGATCGTGCGAGTCCATTCTCTTTGCCATCGCCAGTCTCTCCTTCTTGGTTAGACTTGACTTTACTCCGTTCTTATCCGACTTGATTATTTTCGGCTTGGGCTGTTCGTCTGGTTCGGATGCTTGTATCATTACGCGCTTGCGCGCGTAGGCCGCCAAGAGTCGGCGTTTCTCCGACAAGGGAAGTGATTCCAATGTCAGAATGCCTCTCTTGTAAGCGTTAGTGATACTAGTCCTGTTCCATTCTAGTGCTGGCAATCTTGTCAAGTCGACCGACCCGTCCGTATAAGGTTTCATACACGGTAGGATTTCGCGTCGCATGTTGACCAGGTTGAAGCACGTATATGCCCGTCCACTCACTTTCTGCAGCCTACCCGCACCTATGTCCCACGCAATTATTCCGTTGGCGGTGTCCATGAACGTGACGTAGATCATCTCGGTGATGCGTACGTCATGTTTTTGAATTCGTTCACCGGTTCCAACCTTCTTGTTGATCGTTCTTGGTACATCGTGTACGTAGACGATCGAACCTGGAACGTGTAGGTGTTTCATACCTGCAAACAACCGATTGGTTATTGCTGGTATTGGTGCTTGAGTGCATCCTCTGGGGATGTGCAGATGGTTGTGGCACATCACCCAGTGCCTTGCAAATACTCCCCTAAAAGCGTCTCCGGGAAGGGCAGATCTTGTCAGTGCTCGGGCCACGAATATGGCCTTGGCTCTGTTCGCTCGTTCTACTCCTCCCGTTTCCTGCGGGTTCTCCGGCGCGTGTGGATGTACTAGTATGTCCATCTCTTTCATCACGCCCTTGAATGCGTCGCAGTTGTAGGCTCTATCGTCATCGGTGATGATCTCACCGATCTTTGGGATGTAACGATGGAAGTATTCGACCATTTCTGTTACTGCTGCGATTGCGGACTCCGCCGATTTGTCGCGCGTTTCCACGCTGTGTACCAGTCGCGCACCGCGCACGTAGCCTACGAATTCATAACGATTGCCAGCAATCGTGTCGTAGGAATGTGATGTGGTGTCGACCTCCAGTACTGCCCCGAGTTCAGCCCCGGCAAAAGAGGGGTACGGTAGTTTATCCAGATCGTTGAGATGGTTTTCCTGCATGCTCGACGGTGGATCCACTATACCGATGTCATCCTTGCTTTCGCCGTCCGGTGTTACTATTGTAGCACAGGCCTTGCATGCGTCCCATTTGCATGTGTTGCAGTGCAAGGAAAGTTGTCCCAGTTCAATTTGTTTTCCGCAAGTTGCCATGTCACACCGGACGATGTCGTTCTTGCCGTCAACTGACGTTTCGACGAGCTCGTGACCCTTAGGGCACGACTTGACGAGCGTCGTTTCATTGGCTCCGAGGTTCGCCCCCTCGTCGTCAATTCCGCAGTGAAGTTCAATGTCTTCGCGATCCGTTTCCTTTAATGAATTCGCGTGTATGAGACCTTCGCTGTACGACTGGCACTTGGTCTCGCCTTCTGAGTGCCATTCGTTACCGTCGGTTATTAGTGTTCCAACGGTGGTTACTTGCCCTTCAAAGAACTGTCCTTCAGTGTCGTACAGCTTCGTGTGTACTCGTTCTTCTTCCAGTGTAAGTTCCAATCGAATCTGATTTGCGCGTTGTCCATCGTCGTCTACTTGAGTGCAGTTTACGAACGTGTGGCAAGCTGCTACGATTGCAGCTCCCCCTTTGAGGCTTGAGAATGCCTCCTTTAGTTTGGGGTCGCGGCGCTTACTTCCTCCCGGTGGCTTGCCATAGGGGTTAAGTGCGCAGACCTCGCATTCCTTGAAGAGTTGGCCCACCGGCCTTCCATTCGAAGTCGCGAGTATTTCCTTGTCAATGAGATCCTTCCGACGCGGCGTATCGCATACGGCCGCGTGGTACTTGTTCCGGTCGACTGCGTGAGTCCGGAGCATCGGATGAGCACCTTTGTATTTCTGGCCTTGGTTCAGGCGCTTGAATAATTCTTCGAGCTTCTTGAGTCGTTGTTTCTCAATGTTCGCCGTTGTCGTCGTGTCGCCCTGTCCCTTAACATGGGTGTTACATGCTAGAGTGGACGTATCGACGGACGGTACGGCGCCGTTGATTACTGTTGTAAGGCCTGTCTCCAGCAGGGATTTCTCCTCTGATGCGGTCAGGTTGAGGTCTTGCAACATCTCGAAGCTAGGGACTGTACCCTCAGGTAAATTGCTGGTGTGATCTTCCACTTCCACCTCGTTGAGGGTTGGACAGCAATTGCAACTATGTGGGCAACGAAAAGTTTGGCTGGGTGGGCCAATCTTGCGTTTACTTGAGTCTTTAGTCCTTGACACGACATTCAAAACGAGATGACCGTCATCTCGCTGCCGCCCGTACTTCTCCTTATTCACGTCCTTGCACAGTTCCTTTGCCGCCGAGGAGCAACTATCCATGCGTAGCATTCGCAGCATGTTGTCCTCCGGTTGAACCGTGTTTGGAGTGATGGAGCCGCTGATATATCGTCGGAGGAGTGGAACGTCTTTACTTTTCGAAACACCGCATACGTGCGGGGGAAGACGCCCATCTCTGATCCCTTCTCGGTCTGCGTGGTCCTCAGTAGGCACATCTGCCGCAGAGACATGATTTACGGTTGTGGAAGTGTTGCGTCGCTCCAGCATGTGCAGCATGCCGTTTCGCGTATACACTTGCACCACGTGTAATCTGCCATCGTTCCCTCTTATATCCATCAGAATTGTCCGGTCCCGTTTTCGTAACGTGAGTCCGGTAACTAAACCTGGGATTTCCAGTAGCCGTCCAAACGAGATGAGGTCGTGTTTAAACACGCCGCTCTGGTACGCGTATCCTTTCATCGCAGCATGTGTGGCGTCGAAAGGTCTTCCGTTTACGTCTATTAGCTGTAGACGCATGTTACCTGTTTCGTTCAGTGATTTGCTCCCGCCCGCGGCACTAGATACGCCGACTCGCGGTATCTTGTGAGTGCCATCCGGAAAACGATCGCTGCCCTTCTCCCCAAAGTGATCTGATGCACCTGAGTCGAGCATGGTATTAACGAGGGATGGGTCGCCATCGTCAGCTCTTCTTTTCAGACGATCAAGACGCCGATCACCACTCGAGGCTTCGCGCCTGAGATGGTTGCTATGGTCGTCGTAATCGCGAGATTGGAAGTTGCTATCGGTGGAGTTCACCATTCCCGCGCCCTTACTGGAGCACTCTTGTGCACTTGCTCCATTATCGCGATACCGCGCCGTTTTTCGAATTGGTCGGGAACCCGTCTCTCCAGGATCTATTGGTCGGGGATGTAGCCCTCCGGCTACACCCCTTCCATCCTACCCACGCGAGGCGAAGGACACGCGGCTAACGTGGTCTTCGACTCGGGTGCTGTCAGCGTTAGCTGAGGAGAGATTTGAAGCGTTGTACTGAGCTTGCAGTTGCTTCGCCATCGCCAACGCCTTTTCGACTTCCTGTTTCTGTACGAGGCGGTCATCGTATTGTTGACCCATGCTCTCCCAGGTCGTCGTTTGCGTTTCGCTGATGGGCGCTGGTGACTTTGTTTTGTTTTGATCGCCGCGTCTTTTCCCTTTGGCCCTCTTCTTGGCCGCCCTCTGCTGTGCAGCATTGAGCACTGTCAGTCCAGTCTCATCTTCTTTGCTTTCGCCGTCGGAATCGACTTCCTCGAAGCTCGAGGAACTGGTTTGGTTCGCTGATTTGCGTTTTCCCTTCACATTGCCCAGTGTTTGGCCGACTTGATTTAGGATTTGCTTCAGGTTTGCCTTGGAGTTGAACTCTGAGCCACCTGAATCCGCAATCAATTTCTGCAGGCTCGCCTGTAACTTGGACTTCTTCGCCTTCTGCACAACCGTTCCGTTGGCCTTCTTTTCCAAGTGTTCGTACTTGCAGTCATCGCCGAAGCGGCACTTTCCCTTATCCGCATACGCGCGGCACTCATTCTTCGCGTACGATTTTCCTTCGCCTTTACTTGACGACTGCGACGGTGTTCCAATGTAGGGTCTCTTGAAGAACTCCGGTCCATCCCCGGTGGGATTTTCGTTTCCGAGGTTCCCCTTCCATTTGTCGACCTTCTTGGTAACTTTATCGTCGGTGAGTGACCCTCCGTTTGCTTTACGAAGTGAGCACTTGTCGGTGAAATGTCTCGGTGTGTGTCCAGACTGTGTTGTCTGTCCGAATGCATGACATATCACGCATATTTTGGGCCACCAGGACGTCTCCCCCCCAGGGGTTGGTTTCTTTCTGGCTCTGGCCACGAGGTCGTTCAGTTCATCGTCTTCGGGTTCCATGAACTTGCACTGGCCTCCTCGCTCTTCCCAATGTTGTCCGTCGCATCGCGTGTCTCTGAAGCACTTAAACCGAGTTGGTTTATGGTCGAAGCTAACATTGAGACCCGCCTTCTGCTCCTGTATGAGCTTGTTGTGCCCCGACAGCGGGTTGGTGCTGTAGACTTCATTTACGGATAACTTCTGGCTGAAAACGGAGGGCTTCCTCTTCTTTTTCCTGACCAGTAGAGTGTGAGCTTGTTCGAGGTCACGCATTACCGTGGTGTGCACCCTGCACAGAAGATCCTCGGTCACCCTGCGGTAGAATTCGTCTGGATCCGCATCGGTCAGACCCGATTCGGCGATTATAGCATTGAGAGTCCTTGTGTGGTCTCCTTTGAAGTTGTACAACCACATCCAGATCTTCAGTTCTTCCAGTGTGAGCTCGTTTTCATCGCCTTCGGTGAACATCGTGTTCGCCGTTGCCTTCCTTGACGTCGCCTCGATTCTACGGACTATTGTCAGTGACTCTTGGGAAGGCTTCTCCACTACGATGGAGCGATCCTGTTCGACGCGAATCTTGTTATGCCAACACAAGGTGTTGGAGTTCACGCCACCGCGAAGGTATGAAGACTCGGTCAATCTTGAGGCGTTCCAGAAAAGTCGGCTCCGTGATCCATCATGGTTCATGCCGACTTCCTGCTCCTCCATTTGTGCGACCGCGTTCATGACGTTTATCATCTTCGTAGCGTGCTCACGCCTGTGTAGAAGGTGAATGGATTTGTCATTGGCAGTCGCTCCGTCCCAGATGATGTTCGTTGTATCGTCCCAACCTTCTTGCGCGAACAGATCGTTGTCCTCCAGGTAGTAGATACACATTTCATCCAGTGCTTCTTGACGGTTTTCATGGCACTCACCGCAGGCCGGACATATCGACTTGCCAAAATCGAAGTTGTCCAGCTCTCCCTTGACGGTGGTGAAAATGTTGATCTCGTTGTCGATCAGTGCCTCGAACACGTATTGCTCTTCGGCAAGTTGCATCGGTTCGTCCGTGATCTGGTTAAAATATCGCTGGAAGTTCAGGTTATCTTGTTGGTGGGGCCAACCCTGACCGAGGTACTTCCGCTTCTTGTAAGTCTGCAGAAACACCGCGTTGCCATCCTCCAATTCCTCGCGTTCGCCGAAATCAGCATCGTTCGCGTACTGTAGGATATTTGGGTTAATAACCGTGATCCACTCGCACTGGCACTTCAACGCGACGTCGATCTCTCGACCTGGCGTGTTAGTGGTGGCGATTCGGACCTGCTGGACCGTGTACTTGTTGCAAATCTTGCATGGACGGCTTTGTGCACACGTAGCTGGCGTACACTTAAATTCTCCGTTCGACCCTGCTGGTCGTGAGAAAGCAGCAAGCGCGTTGCCACTCTGCGTGCGCCGTCCATGCGCGTTGCCTTCGGGTACTCGAAGGTGCAGGGGAACTTGTTGCGGTCGACCTAGGTTGTTCCCGATCGCCCCACCGTTTGGTGCTTGAGGATGCGAGCTCCTTTGCCTTCCGAACATGACCTTCTGCTCCACTTGTCGTCCCGCGGGGTCGACGTCGGCGCTTCCGAGTGGCAAATTACCTGAGTGTAAATAGCCCCCGCGAGTAGCACTGACGGCGCCCATGAGGAGACGATGGGAATTGGCGCACAGTTTGATCAGCTGCGTTTCCACTTGGTATTCCCCTTCGTGGGCAATTCGTTGAAGCTCTTTGATGGACTCGTGCTGCGTCGCACCGGCCGCCTCGGCCTTTTCCATTATGTCCAGGTAGATCATGGCGCGGCACTCGCTCGGCTTCAGTTGCGGCGTGTGCGCTTCGTTGTAGTCCGAGATTTTCTTGGCCAGAAGCTCCAAGTACTCTGTGTGAGCTACATGGTCCGTGTCCAGGAAGATCTTGGAGTGCTTGGCCAGATCGCGCGCGCGCGCGTGGAACTCGTTGAGCTGCACCTTGGATCGGGCGCAGTGGAACGCGTAGGCGACGATGGTGCAAACTCGTGGCTGTTCCATGAGCGACGACAGGTGGTCGTAGAGTGTAACCATGGCGGCCTGCGTGTCGCCCGTGAACAGATGTTCGAGAAGAAGCTCGCGCACGATGGTGGCTTCGTCGTTGGTGGACTCCGCGGCTTCCTCGTAAGAGGGACCGTTGCGACCATCGATGATGCCCACGAGACGTAGTTGCGACGTCGGAGGTAGCCCTCCGCCGTCGCCAGGTCCACGCCCCGTGATGTAGGGGAGAGCGTCACGGATCGCCTTGGTGGCGAGACGCTGTCCCAGCGCGTTCTGGATTACAGACCGCATCTTGTCGATGTGAGAGTCGTGTGTTCGACCAGTCCCAACAGGGTCGATCGAGCACGCGCTCTTGTCATCGGAGCATGCCCTTGAGACTTCCTTCGCGATCTGCTCCCAGTCTGGCTTGGTGCTCGATGGGGAACGAGAGTCGAGGGACATGTTCTTGTTGCTCTTGCACGTCTGGTCGAGTTAGAGCTCGACGCGTTAACGTGGGTCTTGATAAACTGCTTGGACGAACGCAACGTGGAGCGCGCGTGCAGTCGTGTAGTCGTGGTGCGACGTGTGGGAGCGGGTGTGTGTGTGTGTGGTGTCTCTGATCGGGTGGCTCTGAGAAGAACCAGGGACTCCTTGCCTGGTGGAGTCGCCGTACGATCGGTGTTGAGAATTGCTCTAGAGAGAGCAGGCAGATCGGCCCTGAGGCCGATGCCGCAACAAATCGAAGGCGCCATACGAATTCTATTATTCGTATTCTCGAAGGTTCCAAGTGGACATGGTTTTGCACCATCCATCGCGGAATCAAAGAGAGGCAATCTAAACACGAATTGGTGTTCAGATAGTTGGGAGCATAGGCACTACCGTGCCAGGTGGATACTCCCTCACTCTTGAGCCAAACCCACAGGAATCCCCCAACCTTGCCAATTAAAGGTTGTTAGCTCCAGCCACTTTCGAAGTAGCTGGGGAGATTCTCGTGGATACACTCGTATGTTATAATAACATGATTGGGGCTCATCCATAACATGAGCCCCTATTCTTCCATCTTCATACTACACATGGTCCTAGAACGTGAGACTACGTGAGGCCACGATGCGACTGTATTCGCACCGTCCCTTCACCCCCCCGAACTTGTGCCGTCACGCCTTGACCTTGGCCTAAGCTTAGGTTGAGACGTCGGTCCAGATTCGTCATTATGGGAGGTCCGAAATAGTCACCACTCGTGTTGAGTGCATGACTGAGGTCGTAGTTATTCAACCGAGTTGTGTCCCTTAGCGCCTTAGTAGCACGCCTTTATTTCATCCACCAAGTCAGTGTTGCAGTAACACGCGGAGTTATGAACTAAATCATACTTGCACGCGCTACTATTGCTCTTAACTTATCTTGTGAACTCCACAGTCGACGCGCTTTTATAAGTTGCTTGACTATACTCTAGTTGTCGTCCTTACCAGTCATCACGCCGCAGGTGAAATTGGGAGTGTGTTCATTCACTCTCCCGACTCCGTTGTTGCCCGCGGTCGCGATACCTTGTGTCCCACTCGTTTCTCTGGTCGGTCATCGCATGGGAGCGATTCCCCCCCGCTTTGTACAATGATGTCATTGCTCTAACAATTTGACCTTTGCACGTTGCGTTTCTTGGTTCATTGCCCCCGAACACGGGGACGGCGCATCACCGCAGTAGTAACCATTCCTTCATAATGGAAGGCGGCCCACGGCAACTGACAATCATCGATAACTTATCATGCCTCGTAAGGGCAGTATCGAGTCTTCCTGCACTTCAACGTATGATGCTGAAGGGAAGATTGCTTGGGATGGCTTTTGACGACTTTGGTAAAGTCGGTATGACCTTGGTTCCCCCTGTAGCTTGATTGTTGCACGTTTTTCCGTCTTTTAACGTCATACTTAGGACAGTTGTTGTTGCACTGAAATTTCCTAGTTGAATGCACTTTGACTCAATTCCCCGCTGTGGTAGTAAAATACCTGCGTTAGGAATGAGCTCACGTGGGGGTACGCAGAGTGGTGTTCTCCTTCGCCGCTGCACGTGTAAGTGTCCACGTTATCATTAAAGACTAATCAGATATTAAACCCTCCCGCTTAGATCGCCCAAGAAAGTGGTGTGATCGGCCCATGTGGAAAATCTGCCTGAAGAAACACGCGGAACAATCGCGGCCGCTATACCCGACGATTGTGTTAAATGAACTTGGTTCACCAACAACGCCTGTCGAATAATAATAGCTCTTTGGTCCAATGGATAGCATAAATGCTCCAGAGGTCCGGGTTCCTGAATCTTCAAACATCTCGCTCCCTCACACACTTGCAGATACAGATTGATCAGCAAATATATGAGATTGCACCTCGTGAGAGGATTCGCGGCTTACTGCCTCAATCGGATCGTACGTTTGGTTTTCCGAAATGCCTTACGTTGGCATCAGTCCTTAATAATAATATGAATATGCAAAGTCGTCCCTTCGAGAGATCACTCTTTTCAAAACGGTGGTGGATCGGACGTATACGTCTAGTAGCATATCGCAGCATGTTATCGAGGTGGATTGTCCCGGAGGATTTTCTCTCGATACCACTTTACGGTTAGCCCACTGCAAGCAGTGGACGCACGCCGTGCCGAAGCCCTTAGACAACCCACCGGCGATGACGCCCTTTACCGTAGAGAGCTACTGGACCCGTCGAGACTCCCAATGCGCCACTGCAGTAGTAGTTACCGTTTCCGTCCCAACTTGGGTGTAAGTTGTGACATTCGCGGAAAATTACCCTTCTACTGAGTATTGCACCGCCAAAACTTACAATGGTATAGTCCCATTATAATCGGCTAGCATAATTTAGATAGTTCCCTTGAAATTCCCATGATCATATCTCTCATGGATATGAAAAGTGCGCGACTTTGGAACTTAGTGAAGAAGTCACTAAGGTTGTCATTGGTGCCAACCCTTTCCATTGTCGCAGTCCGATGTTCGCTGTCTGGGCTGCACCGCTCCATGGCTTTGTATAGCCGCGAGCCGATGTGCTTTGCACGTACTGACAATGCATCCTTGCTCTTGGCCAGGATGGTTGTGCACGCGTCGTTGTCCCCATAAAACGCCATCAGGTCGTCCTTGCTGACGATGTCGACGTGAAGTAGATCCGCGTGAATGACGGTTCCCTTTCGGAGACCCTCTGACGCTGCGTAGATCTCGCTTTCAGTCGTACTTTCCGAGCATACCGGTGCCAGCTTGGAACCCCAATCTAGAGGTCCATCGGCTAATCGACATAGGTACCCGAGTCTTGGCCGTCCCATCGGGTGATTCGAATCACAGTAGTAGATGGGCGTTCGGTTGCCGTCGGCGTGGAAGATGATTCCCATCTCCACTGTACCCAGCAAATATTGCAGCATTTGCCTCAGTGCTCGCATCGCGTCGTAGCACGGTGGTCCAAGCAGATGCTTCGACACCACGCTAACGGCCAGGCTTAGATCCGGACGTGATATCCGCGAAATCCACAGCATCCTGTACACGATGTTGGTGAAATCGTATTCGCGCTTCATCTCCTCATAGTCTTCACTCTCCTTGTCCGTGAGATTCCGCACATGACGGTCGGCGTATGAATTGACGAAGTTAGGCAGATTGTCCTCGAGGGACTCTCCTAAAGCGATATCGATTGGTGTAGATCGGGGGTAGTAATTCCCTTGCCCTACTGGAGTGCTCTTGAGCAGATCCTTGGTGTACTGGGTGAGATCCTGCTTGATCGACTTGATCTTTGCGTTCGGTATGTTATCGTGCCACTTTTCGTGTTCCTCGGTTTCGTCTTGTTTAGACTCATTCGATTCTTCCTCGGTGGTAGTAACAATACGGCTGCCCAGCATCTCCGACATGAAATCCTTCATGCCGAGATCGAAACGTTTTTCGATCATTCTTACCAGTTCAAGTACAATTGCAGTTGGTCCGACTAGTGCGCCGTCGTCAACGTAGACAAATACGGTGGTGTTCTGCTCTTTGTTTCGAAAGAGAGTTTGGTCGCCGTCTGCTTGTGTGTATCCCAGCTTCCTTAGCATCTCGATTACGCTCTTGAAGTGGAGTCCTGCAGCGGTTACCATACCGTAGATGTTCTTGCATATCTTGTAGATCAGCGTGTCGCCCTGGTCGTTCTTCATGAGTTCTTTTGTGCCTGGGGCTCCACTTGCGTGGAGACCTCCTGGCACCTCTTGGCATTCCGACTGGCAGTACGCTTGCTCAATGTCGAATGATACTATTGGGTGGTTGTTTAAAACACTCTGTGCACAGCACACCCTCAGTGAGGATGGTTGTGAACCGGGCGTTTCCACTTCAGTACCGTGTCGACCTTGCTCTCCGTTCTTTCCCACGTCGCTCAGGTCCCCCCTCACCACCAGTCTAGCTTTATATCTTGGTGGTAGTGGTTGACCGTCGGGACCTGGTATAGCGCTGTATTTTCTTTTCAGGATCAGTTTCATCTGTAATAGATTTCGCCTTTGTTCTCCTGTTAATTCTTTCAGCAGCCGTCCTTCGAGGACGCCTTTATGTACTAGACCATTTAGTTCTTGTAGTATGCCCTGCACCCATTGTCTGTGCTCCGGGTGACCAGGGTCGAGAACCTTCTTGACGTTCGGCGCATCTGGCGTGAACGCTTGTCCGTACATCTTGGTGGCGTTGCATTGAGACTCAGTGAATTGACGTTCGTTGTCGATGCTTACCAATAATATGGTGTCGACGTCGTCTAGGTCTTCTGCCCATTCTGGATCTTCCGTTCGCTCGGCGAGATCCATTTCCACTTGAGTTATCGTACCGTCAGCGGTAGTGAAACTAACATTGGCGCTCCCGTTTTCGTCTACGTTGACGTCTATGTTGTTAGCGCGGAGATGTGAGAAAGGTTTGACAAATCGTTGTCGTGTTCGCTCGCTCCTTCTCTTCGCTGCTGCGTCAGACCTGTCAGTACTTTGTTTGACGCCTGCTCTCTTTGCTGATGGTCGTATGCTTGCCTTTTGTTTCGTAGGTTTCGGTTTGAGTTTTGCTTGACTCTTCTTACTCCCCCCGGAACTCGATCCATGTACGTCGTGTAGAGTGCCCACGATGCTTGCGTACGTGAAACCGACGTGTCCCTCGATATGTGTGGTCATATCTTCGACACTATTTGCCCGGTGTTTGCATTTTAGACATACCAAGTTGACAACTTTGTCGGTCTTGGACTCCTGGTCTAGTGCTTCCACTGGTACAACCTTGGCCTTGGTTTTAGATCGTTGTTTCCTGGTCGAATCAATGCGGCTGTCTTTGGACATGATTGCTCGCAGCTCGGCTAGATTTGAGATCTTGTTGGGCCCAGCGAGGTTCTTCTCGTCGAATTCAATGACTTCGTAGACCGCGTTCGCTGATTCTTCTGACAGGTTAGCTGTCGGAAGTGTAAGGTTGTGTTTGGTGATCAAGTCTTGTAGTGAGCTTTCGAGCTCGTCTCCGTCACTGTAACGTAGTTTGTACCAGCTCGGCGCACCTTTGTGTGCTCCTTGCGTTACTTGTGTTACCGTGCCGTCGAAGTACCCGTGACCGGGGAAGAATGTGTTGACACCAGCACCGATTAGATCGTGCGAGTCCATTCTCTTTGCCATCGCCAGTCTCTCCTTCTTGGTTAGACTTGACTTTACTCCGTTCTTATCCGACTTGATTATTTTCGGCTTGGGCTGTTCGTCTGGTTCGGATGCTTGTATCATTACGCGCTTGCGCGCGTAGGCCGCCAAGAGTCGGCGTTTCTCCGACAAGGGAAGTGATTCCAATGTCAGAATGCCTCTCTTGTAAGCGTTAGTGATACTAGTCCTGTTCCATTCTAGTGCTGGCAATCTTGTCAAGTCGACCGACCCGTCCGTATAAGGTTTCATACACGGTAGGATTTCGCGTCGCATGTTGACCAGGTTGAAGCACGTATATGCCCGTCCACTCACTTTCTGCAGCCTACCCGCACCTATGTCCCACGCAATTATTCCGTTGGCGGTGTCCATGAACGTGACGTAGATCATCTCGGTGATGCGTACGTCATGTTTTTGAATTCGTTCACCGGTTCCAACCTTCTTGTTGATCGTTCTTGGTACATCGTGTACGTAGACGATCGAACCTGGAACGTGTAGGTGTTTCATACCTGCAAACAACCGATTGGTTATTGCTGGTATTGGTGCTTGAGTGCATCCTCTGGGGATGTGCAGATGGTTGTGGCACATCACCCAGTGCCTTGCAAATACTCCCCTAAAAGCGTCTCCGGGAAGGGCAGATCTTGTCAGTGCTCGGGCCACGAATATGGCCTTGGCTCTGTTCGCTCGTTCTACTCCTCCCGTTTCCTGCGGGTTCTCCGGCGCGTGTGGATGTACTAGTATGTCCATCTCTTTCATCACGCCCTTGAATGCGTCGCAGTTGTAGGCTCTATCGTCATCGGTGATGATCTCACCGATCTTTGGGATGTAACGATGGAAGTATTCGACCATTTCTGTTACTGCTGCGATTGCGGACTCCGCCGATTTGTCGCGCGTTTCCACGCTGTGTACCAGTCGCGCACCGCGCACGTAGCCTACGAATTCATAACGATTGCCAGCAATCGTGTCGTAGGAATGTGATGTGGTGTCGACCTCCAGTACTGCCCCGAGTTCAGCCCCGGCAAAAGAGGGGTACGGTAGTTTATCCAGATCGTTGAGATGGTTTTCCTGCATGCTCGACGGTGGATCCACTATACCGATGTCATCCTTGCTTTCGCCGTCCGGTGTTACTATTGTAGCACAGGCCTTGCATGCGTCCCATTTGCATGTGTTGCAGTGCAAGGAAAGTTGTCCCAGTTCAATTTGTTTTCCGCAAGTTGCCATGTCACACCGGACGATGTCGTTCTTGCCGTCAACTGACGTTTCGACGAGCTCGTGACCCTTAGGGCACGACTTGACGAGCGTCGTTTCATTGGCTCCGAGGTTCGCCCCCTCGTCGTCAATTCCGCAGTGAAGTTCAATGTCTTCGCGATCCGTTTCCTTTAATGAATTCGCGTGTATGAGACCTTCGCTGTACGACTGGCACTTGGTCTCGCCTTCTGAGTGCCATTCGTTACCGTCGGTTATTAGTGTTCCAACGGTGGTTACTTGCCCTTCAAAGAACTGTCCTTCAGTGTCGTACAGCTTCGTGTGTACTCGTTCTTCTTCCAGTGTAAGTTCCAATCGAATCTGATTTGCGCGTTGTCCATCGTCGTCTACTTGAGTGCAGTTTACGAACGTGTGGCAAGCTGCTACGATTGCAGCTCCCCCTTTGAGGCTTGAGAATGCCTCCTTTAGTTTGGGGTCGCGGCGCTTACTTCCTCCCGGTGGCTTGCCATAGGGGTTAAGTGCGCAGACCTCGCATTCCTTGAAGAGTTGGCCCACCGGCCTTCCATTCGAAGTCGCGAGTATTTCCTTGTCAATGAGATCCTTCCGACGCGGCGTATCGCATACGGCCGCGTGGTACTTGTTCCGGTCGACTGCGTGAGTCCGGAGCATCGGATGAGCACCTTTGTATTTCTGGCCTTGGTTCAGGCGCTTGAATAATTCTTCGAGCTTCTTGAGTCGTTGTTTCTCAATGTTCGCCGTTGTCGTCGTGTCGCCCTGTCCCTTAACATGGGTGTTACATGCTAGAGTGGACGTATCGACGGACGGTACGGCGCCGTTGATTACTGTTGTAAGGCCTGTCTCCAGCAGGGATTTCTCCTCTGATGCGGTCAGGTTGAGGTCTTGCAACATCTCGAAGCTAGGGACTGTACCCTCAGGTAAATTGCTGGTGTGATCTTCCACTTCCACCTCGTTGAGGGTTGGACAGCAATTGCAACTATGTGGGCAACGAAAAGTTTGGCTGGGTGGGCCAATCTTGCGTTTACTTGAGTCTTTAGTCCTTGACACGACATTCAAAACGAGATGACCGTCATCTCGCTGCCGCCCGTACTTCTCCTTATTCACGTCCTTGCACAGTTCCTTTGCCGCCGAGGAGCAACTATCCATGCGTAGCATTCGCAGCATGTTGTCCTCCGGTTGAACCGTGTTTGGAGTGATGGAGCCGCTGATATATCGTCGGAGGAGTGGAACGTCTTTACTTTTCGAAACACCGCATACGTGCGGGGGAAGACGCCCATCTCTGATCCCTTCTCGGTCTGCGTGGTCCTCAGTAGGCACATCTGCCGCAGAGACATGATTTACGGTTGTGGAAGTGTTGCGTCGCTCCAGCATGTGCAGCATGCCGTTTCGCGTATACACTTGCACCACGTGTAATCTGCCATCGTTCCCTCTTATATCCATCAGAATTGTCCGGTCCCGTTTTCGTAACGTGAGTCCGGTAACTAAACCTGGGATTTCCAGTAGCCGTCCAAACGAGATGAGGTCGTGTTTAAACACGCCGCTCTGGTACGCGTATCCTTTCATCGCAGCATGTGTGGCGTCGAAAGGTCTTCCGTTTACGTCTATTAGCTGTAGACGCATGTTACCTGTTTCGTTCAGTGATTTGCTCCCGCCCGCGGCACTAGATACGCCGACTCGCGGTATCTTGTGAGTGCCATCCGGAAAACGATCGCTGCCCTTCTCCCCAAAGTGATCTGATGCACCTGAGTCGAGCATGGTATTAACGAGGGATGGGTCGCCATCGTCAGCTCTTCTTTTCAGACGATCAAGACGCCGATCACCACTCGAGGCTTCGCGCCTGAGATGGTTGCTATGGTCGTCGTAATCGCGAGATTGGAAGTTGCTATCGGTGGAGTTCACCATTCCCGCGCCCTTACTGGAGCACTCTTGTGCACTTGCTCCATTATCGCGATACCGCGCCGTTTTTCGAATTGGTCGGGAACCCGTCTCTCCAGGATCTATTGGTCGGGGATGTAGCCCTCCGGCTACACCCCTTCCATCCTACCCACGCGAGGCGAAGGACACGCGGCTAACGTGGTCTTCGACTCGGGTGCTGTCAGCGTTAGCTGAGGAGAGATTTGAAGCGTTGTACTGAGCTTGCAGTTGCTTCGCCATCGCCAACGCCTTTTCGACTTCCTGTTTCTGTACGAGGCGGTCATCGTATTGTTGACCCATGCTCTCCCAGGTCGTCGTTTGCGTTTCGCTGATGGGCGCTGGTGACTTTGTTTTGTTTTGATCGCCGCGTCTTTTCCCTTTGGCCCTCTTCTTGGCCGCCCTCTGCTGTGCAGCATTGAGCACTGTCAGTCCAGTCTCATCTTCTTTGCTTTCGCCGTCGGAATCGACTTCCTCGAAGCTCGAGGAACTGGTTTGGTTCGCTGATTTGCGTTTTCCCTTCACATTGCCCAGTGTTTGGCCGACTTGATTTAGGATTTGCTTCAGGTTTGCCTTGGAGTTGAACTCTGAGCCACCTGAATCCGCAATCAATTTCTGCAGGCTCGCCTGTAACTTGGACTTCTTCGCCTTCTGCACAACCGTTCCGTTGGCCTTCTTTTCCAAGTGTTCGTACTTGCAGTCATCGCCGAAGCGGCACTTTCCCTTATCCGCATACGCGCGGCACTCATTCTTCGCGTACGATTTTCCTTCGCCTTTACTTGACGACTGCGACGGTGTTCCAATGTAGGGTCTCTTGAAGAACTCCGGTCCATCCCCGGTGGGATTTTCGTTTCCGAG
>Ga0308009_10000790_pt1 | contig 20913 bp, 20 predicted proteins | sample Neamet127_FD_203134 | JGI IMG/M metagenome (GOLD analysis project Ga0308009, IMG submission 203134) | Marine microbial communities from water near the shore, Antarctic Ocean - #127 | ecosystem: Environmental > Aquatic > Marine > Unclassified | place: Southern Ocean | collected 2014-07-24
ATGGCAATAAGGGCCAAAATCCCAACAACGATAACCACCTCGCGAGGGCCGAAAAACTCCATAAAAAAACCTTAAAATATGTCTAAATTAATTCCCAATAGTGTAGTTTTTCCTGTTAAGAAAAACCACTATAGTTCTCGACGCTTAACTATGCATCAACAAGCTCAACTGCCTGGTCAACATCCACGGTAACAAGCCTTGAAACGCCTGCCTCATGCATCGTAACACCCATTAATTGGTTGGCAGCTTCCATTGAAATTTTGTTATGCGTAATAAAGATAAATTGCACCTGTTCTGACATCTCTTTGACCATTGCTGCGTAACGTTCTACATTAGCGTCATCCAAAGGCGCATCAACCTCATCTAGCATACAGAAAGGTGCAGGATTCAGTTTAAAAATAGCAAATACCATAGCAATGGCCGTCAGTGCTTTCTCACCACCAGATAAGAGATGTATCGATGCATTCTTTTTCCCCGGAGGCCGGGCCATCAAGGTTACCCCAGTGTCGAGTAAATCATCACCGGTCATTTCTAGGTAGGCATGGCCGCCACCAAATAACTTAGGAAACAGAGCTTGAATATGCGTATTCACTAATTCAAAGGTTTCTTTAAAGCGAGTTCTAGTCTCACGGTCAATCTTATGGATAGCCGCCTGAAGAGTTTGCATCGCCTCCTCTAGTTCAGCATTTTGTCTATCCAAATAGTCTTTGCGTTCAGATTCTATCTTATACTCGTCAATGGCTGCGAGATTAATGGGCCCCAACCGCTGTATACGATTGCCGAACAACTGTAGTTGTTCCTCCCAATCCACTAGATCAGCGTCTTCGGCTAAGGATTCAAGCAAGGAACTAAGATCACCCTGCTTGTCGGCGATCTGCTCTTCAATAGTGCGACTTAACGTCTTTATTTCTTGCGCTGAGAGCCGTTGATTTTCTAGCTCAGCCTGCAGTTTTTGGAGCTCCACTTCAATCTCAGCTCGTTGCTTCTCTTGCTCACGAGTTTGGTATTCAATGGCTTCCACTTGCTTACGAGCATCAGCAAGCTCAACATCTACCGCCAGACGCATCTCGAGTTGCTTTTCAAGCTCTTCTTTATGCCCCTCAGTCGGGTCTTCTTTTATATCAAAGGCGACACGGAGTTGATTCCGCCGCTCATGGAGTCGCTCAAGTTGAGACTCTAGCCTTGATATACCATCGCGAATCGACATTAATTGAGTGCTTAACGAACTTTCCCGCACCGCTAACTGCTGTCGTGTGTCACGATGAATTTGCGCTTGCTCTCGAGTGCTATCCAGTTGTCCTCGAAAGCTATCTCGCTGATCGATCAACTGCTCACGAGTTTGAGCATCAGCTTCCATCATTTCGATCGATTGCTGCAAAATTACTCGCGCTGAGGATAGGTTGTCTTTCTCGACTTGAGTCTGCTGGCCCACTTCAGCAAGCTCATTTTCAGCACGCTCCTTACGGGCCTTATATTGCTCTATTTGAACCTCAAAGCCACTCAATTTAGACCGCAACTCTGTATAACTTGCCTGTTGCTCAGCTATACTCATAGCAATATTCTGACGGGTCACCTCTAAGGCTTTTAAGTTCTGCGCATTACCCTGGCGGCATGTTTCTAACTGCTGGATTTCGACGGTCAACTGTTCCAATTCGCCAGCTATAGTCTCTAATTCTTGCTTACGTTTCAGAACACCCGCGGTGGCATCTTTATCTCGAGCCACACGCAACCAGTTCGCCCCCAACCAAATTCCGTCGGACGTGACTACAGATTCGCCAGATGATAGCTTAGGCTGAATTTTTAAGGCGTCAGACAAGCTGTCAGCAACATAAACAGAGTCTAGTAGAGATTTAGCTCCCTCGCCCTTAATCAAGTCACTCAACAATCGCCCTTTACTTGCGCTACCCGGTTCAACGCCTCGGCCAGGCCCGATCAACAACAACTCACCTTTAGTAAAGTCTTTAATGAGATCTATATTGCTCGCTATGTCATCCACGGCGATAGCCTGTAAATAGCTACCTAAAACAGTCTCTACCGCAACTTCCCAACCACTTACCGTCTCTATACTGTCAGCAAGCCGAGGTTTACCGTCTAAGCCTTTAGATACCAACCACTGCTGTTCCGCGCCATCGTTCATCGCGGCTTGTTGCAAAGCAAGCAGTGAGGCCTGTCGACCTTTCAGAGTCTGCTGGCTACTTCGAGCAGCGTCATGTTCTCCTTCCGCTCGTTTTTCCTCTGTACGCAGCAGCTCAATCGCACGGCTATTATCCTGGCGCTGATTATCAAGAGTCACCTGGCTTAACTCGGCCTGATTTAATAATATCTGGATACTGTCCATTTCATCTTCTGCTGGACTGGCCTGAAAGCTACTAACCTCAGTAGAAAGCGTCTCGGTCCTTTCCGTTAATCGGCGCATCAGCTGTTCAAGATGCTGGATACGAGACTGCTGCACCTCAGCTTGCTGCCGAGGATCTGCAGATTTATGATTAAACTCATCCCACTGATGCTGCCAGCCTTGCATTGCTTGCTCTGCCTCTTGCAGTGCACTGGAGGAAAGTTCTTCAGCCTTTACTGCTTCCGCTAAGGCCGGTTCCAACTCTACAAACTCAGCGCTCCAACCCGCGACCTTTTGCTGATCCGCACTCAGGTGTTGCTCAGTTTCAGTATAATTACGCTCGGTCTGCTGTAGATCTTTATCTAGGTCCTGAGCTCTCTGCTGAGCATGTTCAATTGCCTGTTCAATACGAGTAACCTCACCCCCTACGGTATAAAAGCGCGCTTGAACCTCGTTAAAACTATCAGTTTGATCAGTAAACTGAGTTCTCAGCTTTTCAATCTGAGTATCACATCCAATACGCTCGGCCGTGAACTTTTCTTTCTCGACCTCCAGGCCACCAATGACTGTTTTTAACTCACTAGCGTGGCTGTCGTAACCTCGCCATTTCAAGGCAAGCAGCTCAGAAGTCAACTGCCTTTCCTGTTTTTTATACTCAGAGTATTTTTCTGCAGATTTTGCCTGACGCTCGAGTCGGCTAAGTTGCCGACCTAACTCATCACGAATATCCGTCAGACGCTCCAGGTTCTCCATCGTTCTATGAATACGACTTTCTGTCTCGCGCCTACGCTCTTTATATTTTGAAATGCCTGCCGCTTCTTCAATGTACACTCGAAGCTCATCAGGCTTCGATTCGATCAACCGCGAAATCATTCCCTGTTCAATAATAGCGTAACTGCGTGGACCCAAACCGGTACCCAAGAAAATATCTGTAATGTCACGACGACGGCATTTATTACCATTCAAATAATAATTAGACTGCCCATCTCGCGTTACCTTACGTTTTATACCTATCTCGTTGTAAGCCGCATACTCACCAGCTATTCGACCAGAGGTGTTATCAAAAATCAATTCAACAGAAGCTTGACCTACCGGTTTTCGCCCACCAGAACCATTGAAAATAACATCCGACATCGATTCGCCACGCAAATTTTTGGCTGAACTTTCACCCATCACCCAACGTACCGCATCAATAACATTGGACTTGCCACAGCCATTCGGTCCAACCACAGCACAGAGGTTACTTGGAAAATTCACATTGGTCGGGTCGACAAAGGATTTAAATCCAGATAGTTTTATTGATTCAAGTCGCATGATTAGTCATTTTTAGTTTTTGAACCTAGCCTCTTGGCTATAAAGTGAATTATTTATTGTGATCCAGTTTACACTTTCTAAGCATGACAAAAAACCGTAAATCAGTGATCCGTTAACTTAGTTTTAATAATAGCCTAACGCACACAACAATTTGGTAAAATACTACCTATAAACAGAGGTTTAACCTAAGGGCGCTGCCGGTCAATGACCAGCATTATTTCGCCCTCATGCACATCTAAATCAAGGCTCTGACTAGCCGTTTCCCAGTCCCCAGACTGTGGCGTCGCTGACCCACTATTGGATAATCTGGCGACCACCCTAATCTTAGTTTCTGTGGTCAGATCCTGCCCTGGTATAATGGCGTCGTTTTCGGTCAACAATACAGTCATCGGTAATTGTGATGCGAGTATTTTCTTTGCCGCCAACGGAATAGGCGGGCCCGACTCTCTCACAGCGGCAATGAATACTTGCTGGCCAGGCCTAGTGGGAACTTTTATATCTAAGCTAAGGTTTATTTGAAGGGCAATTTCCACTTCACTCAGCGGACTCCCATCATTTTCGGCCCCGAAATCACCTTCGAGATACTCTCTAGCCCGGTCAATACCAACCTGTAATCCTAAAAAGATAGTACTTTGTGGGTTGAGTTGACCCTGCGCACCCAACCAATAGGTCACAGCCAACTGAAAATCTTTATTGGCAAAGGCTTCTATACCTTTTAAACCAAGCACGGTTTGATTATTTGAATCTGCGGCAAAGGCTTTACCAACGGCAATGCCCACGCGTTGCGTAAAATTACCGTCATCGACCAGAAACAATGTCTCTGCATATTGGGCCAACAACTGGCTATCCTGAGGTTCCACCTCAAGGGCTGAGGCGAAATATTGATTAGCAGCGAAAACATTATTATCAAGAATAGCCGCCTGAGCCAAGATAACCCAGTAATAAATGTTATCTGGCCTCTTTTGCACTCGCCCTTCAATAGCTTGAATAAGTTCTTGATTGAGCGCTAAGATTCCTGGTGTTTGCGCATCTAAACTGGCAATTTGATTAATTAGAGTCGCAACATTTTCATCTTCAGCAGCCCCAATATCATCGTAAATCGCCCAAGTCGCCGCAAAAGCCCCGATCAATAGCACCGGTAATAACCACAAACCGTTACCGGCAATATTGCTACCAATAATGGGGTCTAGATCAGTATTCGCCAACAATAGCTCTTCCGCATCAACCACCAAACGATGATATTGGTCTGAATCGATTTCACCCCGAGTTTGCTGCTGCTCAAGCTGAGCTTGTTGCTCCTTAAACAACCTAATATTGGTATTTTTACGCGTTTTCTTCTCATCCGCGCTAGCTACCGATTGTCCAGCCCCTACCAAAAACGGATAAACGAGGAAACACAACGCCATTAAGACTAAAAGTATAATCCAAAGTATCACTTTTCATCTTCTCCTGACTCAAGAAGTTCGGCTAAACGGCTTTCGTTATCAATCTGAGTTTTGCCTGAAGAAACAACCTGTACCGTATTTCGTCTATTGAGACGCAGCGCGACTATAAGGCCAATCAGCAGAATGACAACAGGCGAGCCCCACAACAGATAAGTTGTTTTATTAACGTCAGGTCGATATAAAATAAATTCCGAGTAGCGGGATGTGAGGTGATATTTAATTTCCACATCAGTCATCTGTTGTTCTAGCATACGCTGAACTTCTTCGCGTAAATCCTGAGAAATAGGAGAGTTTGAGTCGGCAAGATTTTGATTTTGACACTTAGGGCATCGCAGCTCAGTGATCAATGCCTGATAGCGTATTCGTAAAGATTCATCGGAGAATTGAACCAAATTTTCACTACCCAAAAGTACCGTCGCCGCAAGTACCAAGGCAAGCCCAATAGGCAAGCGGAGCATCATCTCTTCTCATCCATTAATTGAGCGTATAAGTCACGAAACTCATTATTCCAAACTCGATCATCAACCACTCCCACGCGGCGGTGACGAATAGTACCGCCGGCATCTAATAGATAGGTTTCAGGAGCCCCATAGACACCAAGGTCAATCCCCAATCGCCCCCGCTCATCAAAGATTGAAAAAGTATAAGGATCACCTCTCTTTTTCAGCCAATCAATGGCAGCCTCGCGGTTATCTTTGTAATTTAAACCAATCACCTTAACCCCCTGTTCCTCCAATTGGTTTAACATTGCATGCTCGATACGGCAGGCAAAACACCAGGTTGCCCAGATATTCACCAAAACGACGTCACCTAAAAGATCTTGCTCATCTAATATTTGATTTGCATCATGTAACGCAGGAAGACTAAAGACAGGAAATGGCTCACCAACCAAGGCTGAAGGTAACTCTGTCGGATCTTTATCAAGTCCTAACAACAACACCACAGTCAACACTACGAACAAGGCAAGGGGTAAAAATAATGCGATCCTATTCAAAGGCTAGTCCCTCACTGCTTGAATTGACACTTTTTTGCAGACGACGCCGACGATAGCGCTTATCAAAAGCGGCTAGCAACCCACCCAGCCCTATTAATAAGCTACCCAGCCAAATACAACGCACAAAGGGTTTGACCTGAAATCTAATAGCCCATGCCTGATCGCCAAGTGGCTCACCCAGAGAAACGTAGAGATCACGATGTAGTTGTCCGTCAATATCGGCTTCCGTCATAACCTGCCCGCCCGATTTATAGTTACGTTTTTCTGGCGACAGACTAACAACGAACTCGCCACCAGACCTCACCTCTACATTGCCCCTGTAGGCGATGAAATTTGGACCTTCGATACGTTTAACATCGACAAATTGAAATTGGTAACCCCCTAATTCGGTCGTATCGCCGGGCACCATGCGTAAATCTTTTTGTGCGTCATAAGCCGTGCTTAACCCAACACCTAGAGCGCAGACTGCTAAGCCTATATGAGCAATGAGCATTCCCCAGTAACTACCTGACAGACTACTTAGCGATGACAGTTTGCCCCTACTCTTTAGCCATAGGTCTTCTAAGCTCATGGTTACAACCCACAACACCAGCAGTAGCGTTATAACCGCTGTCAGTGAATAATTTGACCACGTTAATTTATCCATCATAAATATGGGTAGCACCAAGGCCAATACCAAGCTGATGATCGAGGGAAGCACTCCTTTTTTCAGTAGAGCTCGACCCTCGGTATTTTTCCAACGAGTAAATCCAGCGAAACCTAGGCAAACCATCAAACCTGACATCAACGGGACAAAAAAGAAATTAAAGTACGGAGGGCCGACTGAAATCTTACCCATACCTAAGACATCGGCGAGCAAGGGGTAAAGCGTTCCAATAAGAATCATTGCCATCGAGCTAACCAGCAATACATTATTAATCAGCAACATAGTCTCGCGAGACCATCCGCTATAGGTAGTTACTGAACGCATGGTCGGTCCTCGCAGCGCGAATAATAGCAGCGACCCTCCCACAACGATTCCCAAAAATGCAAGGATAAAAATCCCGCGTTCTGGATCGCTAGCAAACGCATGAACCGAGGTTAGAACCCCTGACCGCACTAAAAAAGTTCCTAATAGGCTTAATGAGAAAGTTAAAATAGCCAGCAGCAATGTCCAGCTGCGAAATACTCCTCGCTTCTCACTGGCTGAGATACTGTGCATTAATGCTGTACCTGCCAGCCACGGCATAAATGATGCGTTTTCTACGGGATCCCAAAACCACCAACCACCCCAACCCAGCTCATAGTACGCCCACCAACTACCGAGACTTATGCCGATGGTTAAAAAGACCCATGCGACATTGATCCAAGGTCTTGACCAACGTGCCCAGGCACTATCGAATTGACCGCCAATAAGCGCGGCAATCGCAAACGCAAAGGGTACCGAAAACCCAACATAACCCATGTAAAGCATTGGGGGATGAACAATCAAACCAAAGTCCTGTAACAACGGGTTTAGATCACTCCCTTCCAGCGGAGGTATCGGTAGAACCCTATCAAAAGGATTGGAGGTGAATAGTAAAAATAATGCAAAGCCGACGGAAATTGCGCCCAACACCGACAGCACTCGAGCCGACAAAACCAAGGGTAATTTACCGCTACAGAGCGCCACCGCAGTCGACCAGCCAGATAATATAAGCGACCACAATAAGAGAGACCCCTCATGAGCCCCCCACACTGCACTTAGCTTAAAGTGCAGTGGTAACAGTGTATTTGAGTTGTTGGCGACGTAAGCCACAGAGAAATCATCTTGAACAAATGCGGTCGCGAGGCAGGCAAAAGACAAAGCGACAAATACAAACTGCCCAACAGCCATAGAGTGACCAAGACGCATCCAGCTTGTATGACCGGAAAACGATCCAATCATGGGGACAACTGCCTGGATAATAGCTAGGCAGAGCGCCATAATTAGAGCAGCATGACCCAACTCAACAGTCATCGGCTACCCCCTTCAGTTTTTCTCTTGTTAAGATAAGCCTCACTCATAGACTCTGCCACCTCAGGAGGCATATAGTTTTCATCGTGCTTGGCCAGCACTTCGGTTGCCTGTAAAACCAAGTTTTGATCTACTTTTCCTGCCGCGATAGCTGCCTCACCCTCATCGAAAAGGTCAGGCAAGATGCCGGTGTGCTGGATAATCAGAACAGCGTTTCCATCCGTCACCTTAAATTCTACAGCGAGAGAATTCGGGTCTCTTAACAGACTACCCTCTACCACCATTCCACCAGCACGCAAGAAAACACCTTGTGGAGCCTCGCCTTTAGCGATTTGGGAAGGAGTATAAAAATAGTTGGCATTCTGGCCAAGCATATAAATAATTAATCCACTAGCCGCTATGCCTGCCATTATGATCAGTACGACCACCTGTAGACGCTGCTTTCGTAAGCTGTTCATTAATTGTTTTCTCCATCTACCCTTTTACGCAATTTCTCGCGAGCCAAATCTTGACCGATTTGGCTAAGAACGACTCTGTGCTGAATGAGGGGACGAATAATCAAGCCTATTATGATCATCAACGTAACTATCACGGCTGACCAAACATAGAACCCATGACCACCCATATTTAGCATTTGACCAACGTCTTGAAACTGAAATTTCATTGTTTTGCCCCTTCAACTGCATTGCTGGACCGGGCCGCCAACTCACCAACCCAAGCCGTTTTGCGCTCCCTCCGAAGTATTTCTACTCGGGTAAAAAGACACAAAGCTACAACGTAAAAACAATAAAAACCTAAGATCATTACCAACAACGGATGAAACATATCAGGATGCATACTGGGCGCAGAGGTTAATTTAATAGTTGAAGGCTGATGCAAGGTGTACCACCAGTCAACAGACTTATAAATAATAGGGATATTTACCGTTCCAACCAAAGCCAATACTGCGCTAGCCTTGTTGCCCGACTCCTCATTATGGAAAGCATATTGTAGGGCTAACACGCCAAAATATAGGAATAGCAGGATCAGCATCGAGGTAATTCGAGCATCCCATACCCAATAACTTCCCCAGGTAGGCTTGCCCCAGACAGCACCAGTAAATAGCGCCAAAAAAGTCAAGGCTGCACCGATTGGCGCCGCCGACTTCATTATCATATAAGATAATTTCATTTTCCAAATAAGCCCGATCGCGCCGGCAGTGGCCATCAAAAAATAGCCTGCCAGGGCGAGAAAGGAAGCGGGAACATGCAGGTATATTATTCTAAAACTATTCCCTTGCTTCGCATCCTGAGGCGCAAACCCTAAACCCCAAACCAAACCTGTGGTTAATAATACAAACGCCAATAAACTCAACCAAGGCAACCACCGAGTGGTCATCTGGTAAAACCACAACGGGGACCCCAGACGATAAAACCATGTCCAATTCATAGATTACTACTCAACATCTAGTTAATACTCGTTAATCGAAGCACACCGGCAATAGCCAGCGGGCACAGCGCAATGGCTGCTGCCAACATCGCACCAAGGATCGCCAAAGGGCCAGTCCAAGCAAGGCCATCAATACCGTATTGAACCGTCGCTCCACCAAATATAATAACCGGCATATATAACGGCATCACCACAAGCGCCAACAACATGCCACCTTTTTGCAGAGATACAGTCAATGCTGCACCTACCGCACCCAGCAAACTAAGACAAGCCGTACCCAGAGCTAAGCTCGCCATCATAGGAAAGTAGCCAGCCTCAGGCAGAGACAACATTAACCCAAGCAAAGGAGATACGATCGTTAATGGCAAACCGGTCACTAACCAATGCGCAGTGACCTTACCCAAAACTGGCATAACCAGAACCTGTGGGCTAATGAGTAATTGCTCAAGGGAGCCATCTTGGTAGTCCCCCGTAAATAAGTCATTAGCAGACAGCATTGTAGCCAAAAGCGCAAACACCCAAATGATACCCGACGCCACTAACGCTAAACTAGCTGGATCGGGTGTTATACCTAAGGGCACCAATGTTGACACCATAATAAAGAAAATCAACGGGCTCGCTGCCTCTCCAAGTCGACGATGAGACAGTCGCAGATCTCTCCGCAGATAGGCACAAAAACCATTACTAGCGTGGCTTCTCATGAACAGGCTCTCAATAAGGACTCACCAAGTATCGGATAATGGCGGACACCCTTTAAGTCCAAATCTTGATGAGTAGATACCACGACTGCTCCGCCAGAACTGACATGATCTTTCATGCATCGTTCAAGTAACTTCACTCCCTCTCGGTCGATGGCGGTAAAGGGTTCGTCTAGATACCAAATGCGCGCGTCGCTAATCAAAAGTCTTGCTAAAGCTACCCTACGCTTCTGCCCAGCTGACAGCTTATAGCAAGGGATATCGGTATAACCCGCCAAACCAAGAGACTCCAGAGCATTTAAAACAGAGGAGGAATCTAATTGGGACATAGCCATCCACGCCAAATTTTCTTCTGCAGTAAGACTCAGCTTGACCGCCGACTGATGCCCAATAAATAAAATATCAGACAGGTACTCTAGCCGACATTCGATGATGCTTTTACCGCAATACAGAATAGTTCCTTCACAAGGTTGCAATGCCGTAGTTAATAACCGTAACAGCGTCGTTTTACCGCTTCCATTTGGACCCTCGACCTGAAGAATATCCCCCGCATCAAGATGCAGGTGATCACAATTAACCACCGTTGTATCGTCACGCTCAAAGCGAAGGTTTTCGATTGTTATAAGAGATGGATTTCCCACCGACAAGCCTCGATATGAGTTGATTTTCAGTGGCATATTATGCCAAAAATAGGAGCCAATATGTTGGCTTTAACATAAATAATTACGCCTAAGATATGTTACAGCATCCATAGTCCGCATCGTCATTCGAATCCTATGCTTTCACCTGCCTTCGCATAAAGGCCTCTTCGAGCCTTAACTCCATGCAGCGTCAACCATCAAAGTCAAAAGACACTTGTTGCTTTTCGCTCACAGCCTCTCTTTGTCAGTGCTAGCAACCTCAGGATGATTGGTGTTTTTAGCGCTGTCTAGATCACTTAAACATTCTAACTCATCACTCGTAAAGAAATTTTCTAACTAAAATTGAACTCCAAAATATCGCCCATCACTATTTTAAAATAAATAACCCTAAGAAGATTCTCCATCAAGCTTAAAGAAGCTTTCCCAGAACTAGTCATTAAATCGTGTCAGCTCCATTAACCAGCCAGTCTTGGGGCTAACAATAAAACCCAAATATCAACCAATGAAGAGTTTCGATTGAGCTCCCAACCCATGCCATTTACAATGCATCAAATCTTTGGAATTGTTTATGAAAATTTACCGAGTCGGCGGCGCCGTTCGCGACAAATTACTCGACTACCCCAGTTATGAAAACGACTGGGTGGTGGTTGGTAGCTCCCCAGAAGAAATGACGAAACTCGGTTATCAGCCTGTAGGAAATGACTTTCCGGTGTTTATTGATACCGATACTGGAGAAGAATACGCCCTAGCTCGAACCGAAAGAAAATCAGGAGTGGGTTACCAAGGGTTTACTTTTCATACCGCCTCAGACATCAGCCTAGAGGATGACTTGATCCGGCGTGATTTGACCATCAACGCCATGGCCGAAGATGCCGACGGAACTATTACCGACCCTTACGGCGGTCGCGCAGACCTAACTAACAAAGTACTTCGCCATGTGTCTGGTGCTTTTGTAGAAGACCCTCTAAGAGTGCTTAGAGTTGCCCGATTTGCAGCTCGTTACCATCATCTAGGCTTTACTATCGCGCCGGAAACTAAGGAGCTAATGAAGGCCATCGTTTGTCGCGGCGAACTCTCGCATTTAGTGGCTGAGCGGGTATGGAAAGAGACTGATCGCGCACTTTGTGAAAAATCACCTGACATCTTTATTCAGACATTACGCGACTGTGGAGGTTTAGCTGCTCTTTTACCCGAGGTAGACAGTCTTTTTGGTGTTGCTCAAAGAGCCGATTATCACCCTGAAATTGATACCGGAATTCATACTTTAATGGCGCTACAGCAAGCTGCAATACTGTCTGATAAGCCCGCTATTAGATTTGCCGTATTGGTTCATGACCTAGGAAAAGGTATAACCCCCGACCACATCTTGCCGAGTCATTCAGGGCATGAAGCGAGAGGTCTGCCCCTAGTAAAATCGGTTTGTGACCGGCTCAAGGCGCCCAATGAACATCGACAGCTAGCGATGATTGTTACTGAATTTCACCTGCTTTGTCACAAGGCACTAGAATTACGGCCGGCAACTTTATTAACACTATTGAAAACCGTAGGCGCCATAAAGTCCTTGGCAAAGTTAGAGGACTTCTTAACCTGCTGCACTGCTGACGCAAGAGGCCGCACAGGCTTTGAAACTAGAGACTACGCGTCTGGCCCATACCTTCGCGCCGCGGCGCAAGTCCTTCAGACACTAGATATTTCCGATATAGTCAACTCGGGGATTAGCGGTGCCGAAATTGGCCAGCAGCTAATATTGCGACAAACAGAGGCTCTTCAGCAATTAAAAAATAATTATCAATCATAAACAAAGGTTTAGCTCATGCAGGAACAGGACCAACAACCCGTTATATTAATTACCGGAGCAGCACGACGCATCGGCGCCGTAACAGCGAATCTATTTCACGCTAAGGGTTATCGGGTAATTATTCACTATAATCGTTCTGCCTCGGACGCTGACAAGCTCTGTAGGAAATTAAATGAGCGAAGAGGGGACAGTTGCCTGTTGGTGCAATGCGACCTCAACGAGATGGGCGGACTGGATAAAATAGTCGATCTGGTTAGATCTGTAGGACGCCTGGATATCTTAGTTAACAACGCTTCAAGCTTTTATCCGACGCCCATTAATTATTGCGACGAAAATCAATGGGATGACCTTATCAACAGTAATCTCAAAGGACCGTTTTTCCTATCGCAAAAGCTAGCAAAGATATTAACCAAACACCACGGAAGCATTGTTAATATTTCCGATATGCACGCTAGACAGGCCCTAGCAAACCACCCTATTTATTCTATTGCCAAGGCTGGCAATATAGCTATGACCAAAACGTTGGCCAAAGAACTTGGGCCTAGTGTACGCATTAATAGCGTGGCACCAGGCGCCATACTCTGGCCCGAGCATGAATCGGACGATGCAGTAAAGCAAGATTCAGTCTTGAGCAAAGTACCAATGGGTAGATTAGGAACCGAAGACGACATCGCTCAAACGGTCTACTTCCTGGCCGTTGAGGCGACCTACATGACGGGCCAAACCATCGCTGTAGACGGCGGCAGTTCAAATAGCTTGTGAGATTATGAGGATTGCCGAAGGTAAAGCAGGGGCTTTAAACGGTAAGATTTTTACCTTGCCAGATAAAGGGCACCGGCCACAGTTTTTGCTTGCTTTTATCATAGCACTGCCAGTGTTTAGAATAACTTTGGCCAGTGACAGGATGGTTAGTGTCAGGTGCAATTTCTGCCAAGGGTAAAAGTACGAAGGCGTTCTTCAGCACTTCATCCCGAGGCAGTTCAACACCGTCGACTTCTCCACTAATATTATCCATGGTCAATATATCAATATCTAAACTACGCGGCCCAAAACGGGGAGCACTGCGGTCGCGGCCGTTGTCGTTCTCAATTTTTTTAAGAATGATAGATACTTCACCCAGTGAACTCTCAGAATAAATACCAGCGACAAGATTTAAAAAATTATCGCCTTGAAAACCAACTGAATCACTCTCATAAACCGATGACAACGTTAATTCACCAAAGCACTCAGCAAGGGCGTCCAACCCTGCACTAATGCGCAAATAGCGTTCAACATTGCTGCCAAGACTTAGGTAAATAAGTGCCACTAGGGGCGTTCTCCTCGTTCAATAATAATGCCAACATCTTGAGAGCCTCTTAACGCACCAGGTTTACTCACGCGCAGCTTTAACCAGGGCACCGAGAATTCATTGCGCACAACCGAAGCAATCTCTTCTGCCATCCGTTCAACGAGCAAAAATTCACTCTGCTCAATAAATTTAATCAGACGCTTGGCGATGGATTTATAATTAAGCGCATACTGAATATCATCCGTCTCGGCCGCCTTAGAAATATCGTGGGCCATCTCTAAATCTAGGCTAATTGTTTGCTTAACCTCCCTCTCCCAATCATAGATCCCTATGATGGTCTCAATACGCAGATCTCTTATATAAACAATATCCATCAAATAAATTCCTGTTATTAACTTACGCTATTAATGCTAGATAACTGATCAAGAGGCCATCTGGGGGTCGCCGAAATAAGTAGTGGATTGCGCTCTCCCGCTAATAATCTCTGGCAACCAGCGAAAGCAACCATAGCGCCATTATCAGTGCAAAACTCATGACGTGCATAAAATACCTCGACACCCTCTTTCTCAAGGGCGACCTCTAGCTTGTACCTTAACCGTGTATTAGCTGATACCCCACCGGCAATGACCAACCTCTTCAACTCAGTTTGCCTCATCGCCCGACGACATTTAATGACTAAGGTATCAACCACCGCCTCTTGAAATCCAGCACAAATATCTCGCACGGTCAGATCATCCGGTAATAGGCTCTCTCCTCTGTGCTTTTCAATAAGATTGCGAGTATGAGTTTTTAGGCCAGAAAAGCTGAAATCTAAACCCGGTCGATCAGTCATCGGCCGAGGGAAGGAAAATCGATCGATCTCGCCCTGATCTGCCATGGCAGCAAGAACCGGCCCACCCGGATAATCAAGATCAAGCATCTTAGCGGTTTTATCAAAGGCCTCTCCAGCCGCATCGTCTAGAGACTCACCTAGCAGTTCATATTCACCGATAGCGGCGACTGAGACTAACTGCGTATGGCCTCCGGAAACCAAGAGCGCCACAAAAGGGAATTCAGGAGGTTTCTCTTCAAGCATCGGAGCCAAAAGGTGAGCTTCCATATGATGCACACCAATCACAGGAATATCCAAGGCAAAGCCAAAAGCTGTCGCCATAGAACCACCCACCATTAGCGCACCCAACAACCCTGGACCGGCAGTATAGGCAATGCCATCTAGCTGTTTTTTATTAACGCCCGCCTGAGTGAACACATCATCCAGCAAAGGTAAAATTTTGCGCACGTGGTCACGGGAGGCTAGCTCAGGCACTACACCGCCGTACTCGGCATGAAGTTTGACCTGAGAATAAAGTGTATGTGCGAGCAAACCCCTTTCGCTATCATAGATAGCTACACCAGTTTCATCGCAAGACGTTTCAATACCTAGAACAAGCATCTAAAGCAGACTCTCAGCAAAAGTTAGTATACAAAAGTATAATTATAACAACAGTTGTCGGTGCAAAGTTAAACCCTTGAGCATAGATTTAAAAACTTGGCATTTTAAGGTAAAAAAGACTCGCAAAACCAAGGCAAAAACCTTTGCATCAACTACGCTAAGTGTATAGACTACGCGCCCTTGAATGGTTGGTTTCAAGTTGACCTCTCTTACAAGATATTTTCACTACAGGATTAAGAATACATGCCAAGTGTGCGCATTAAAGAAAACGAGCCCTTTGACGTAGCCTTACGTCGTTTCAAACGTTCTTGCGAAAAAGCCGGTGTTCTGGCTAAAGTTCGCAGCTGTGAGTTCTACGAAAAACCTACCTGGGTACGCAAGCGTAAAGCAGCGGCCGCAGTGAAGCGAAACCAAAAGCAGGTTTCTCGAGAATCACGCAAGTTTATTCGGCTTTACTAGTCACTAAACAGGTTTCATTATGTTTGATGCAAAGTAATAACAAGGAGCGCCAATCGGGCGCTTTTTGTGTTTCTGGAATTCATAACTTTTATCTCGAGGTATCTCATGTCGATGAAAACGCAACTCACTGATGCAATGAAAAATGCAATGCGCTCAAAAGACAAACCACGCCTTAGTGCCATTAGGCTGATGCTCTCAGATGTAAAGCGTATTGAGGTAGACGAACGCATCGAGGTCAGCGATGAGAGACTCATAGCCATTCTCGATAAGATGATCAAGCAACGGCGGGACTCTATAACTCAGTACGAATCAGCCGGTCGTCAAGAACTTGCAGATATTGAAATCGGTGAGATCAACGTTATTCAGGAATTTTTGCCAGTTGCCCTTACTGAGGAAGAAATCAGCACTATGATTGCCGAGGCTATTAGCGCTACTGGCGCTGAATCAATGCGTGACATGGGGAAGGTCATGGGTATTCTAAAACCACAAATCCAAGGGCGTGCCGACGGCGGCGCAGTCAGTGGACTCGTCAAGACAGCTTTAAACGGTTAATGGCAGTTTCTTTCCACGGTGAAGTCGTTACACTGTGGTTAACATGACCAATAACGTGCAAGACTCATGGCTGGACTAATACCGCAAACCTTTATTGATGATTTACTCGATCGCGTTGATATTGTCGACGTGGTCAACGGCCGCGTTCAGCTCAAAAAAGCAGGCAAAAACTATAAGGCCTGCTGCCCCTTTCATGAAGAAAAAAGTCCCTCTTTTACCGTCGCTCAAGACAAGCAGTTTTACTACTGTTTTGGTTGTGGTGCTGGCGGCAACGCTCTGGGTTTTGTTATGGAGTTTGATCGACTTGATTTCTTGCCAGCTGTAGAAATGCTAGCTAAAAATGCTGGCATGGAGATTCCTCGGGTCGCAGCCCCCGATCAACAAGCGGTCAAACAAAAAGATAATCTATTTTCAATGTTAACCGAGTCAGATAAATTTTTTCGCCAACAACTTAGAACACATAAGGCAGCAAGCTCCGCGGTCGAATACTTAAAAGGGCGAGGCCTGAGCGGAAAAATTGCAGCCCAATTCGGGGTGGGATACGCCCCGCCAGGATGGGACAACCTATTAAAAGCATCGGGCACCGATACTGACAAAATAAAGCTACTGGACGAGTCCGGCATGATTATCGTTAAGCCGGAAGAAAAAAAACAGTATGACCGATTTCGTCACCGCATTATGTTTCCTATTCGCGATCAACGAGGTCGTACTCTAGGTTTTGGAGGGCGGGTGTTGGACGACAGCACGCCAAAGTACCTCAACTCCCCAGAAACTCCGGTATTCCATAAAGGCCGCGAGCTCTATGGCTTGTATGAAGCACGTCAATCACTGAAAGAAATTCCCTGTTTAATTATGGTGGAGGGCTATATGGACGTGATTGCCCTAGCCCAATACGGAATTGCCAATGCCGTAGCCACACTCGGCACGGCGCTGACAGAGAACCATCTGCAAAAATTATTTCGATACACCTCTGAGTTAGTATTCTGCTTTGACGGCGATAATGCGGGTAGGCGAGCAGCAGCCCGATCTTTAGAGATCGCCCTGCCGGAGATGCGCGATGGTGTCTCAGCAAAATTTCTATTTTTACCCGACGGTGAAGACCCCGACACAATGGTTAGAGCCCTTGGTACCACTGCATTCCAAGAACGAATCACTAAAGCACTGCCGCTTTCAGAATTTTTGTTCGAACAACTTAGCGAGGGTATCGACGCTTCAACAGCAGACGGCAAAGCCCGATTGAGTAAAGTCTGCGCGCCACAAATTAATCGAATCCCACAGGGAGTCTTTCGCCAACTGATGCTTGAAGAACTCTCCCGAAGAACAGGGATATCAGCTGACAATCTCAAAGATTATGTAGCGACTCACATTACACCTCAACAACGTGCCGCAGCAGCAAAAGAAGCCGCACCAGAAGAAGTCCGCACTGACTCCTACGACCATGCTGCGCAGCAAGGTGCACACCATTACGCCGAATTTGACGGCTCTTTAGAGCCGGATGACTTTCCTATCATCAACCACACTAGAGCGTCAAAAATTCGTCTTTCACCAGTAAAATTTTTAACCGCATTGCTACTCAATCACCCCGCACTAGCTGAATCTGTTGAAGATATTGAGTTTTTAAGCTTGTCATCAGACGAAGATACTCAGCTATTTCTTAGAGTTCTCGACGTGGCGAAAAAAAACCCACACTACAAACCATCCCATATTTTTGCCTACTGGCTAGGCACTCATGGCAACCAAGCAGAAACCAAAATATTACAGTCTCTGGCCGCCAGTGAGCTCTACCATCCCCCAGTTGGCACTGGCAGGGACGATCATCAGGAATTTAGTGACGCTCTTAAGCATGTCACACAAACTGCATTTGAAGCACTTCCGATTCAAGATAAAGCAACATATTTGCTCGAGCTTAAAGTGCTTGGCGAGCGAGAAATCAAGCAGTTACATAAAATACGCCTGCAGCTGCCAAGCGACCCACAATCGGTTGAACTAAAAAACAAGATAAAACAACGACTTGTAGTCTAAACTAACAAATATGAAATAAGCTGAATAAACAACATTTTGTCAGGGACAAGGCGTTTTTTATTCGCTATAATTGCGCGCTATTTTTCAACCCTCAACTACGCAAGATTGCCCTATGACTGAAAGCACTGATAAGCAACAATCCGGCATCAAAGATCTCATCGCTAAAGGCCGTGAGCAAGGGTACCTTACCTACGCGGAAGTTAACGATCACCTTCCAGAAGATATTGCAGATCCTGAACAGGTCGAAGATATCATCCAGATGATCAACGACATGGGCATTACAGTCTACGAGACTGCGCCCGACGCCGAGACTTTATTGATGATCTCAGGTGACAATACTCCTGATGAAGTCGCAGCCGCCGAAGCCGCAGCTGCCCTGGCGTCAGTTGAGTCAGAACAGCACCGCACCACAGATCCTGTGCGTATGTACATGCGTGAAATGGGTTCAGTTGAGCTGCTGACACGAGAGGGTGAGATTGAAATTGCTAAGCGCATTGAGGAAGGCACTCGAGAGCTAATGTCCGCTGTTGCCGAATGGCCATCCAACGTTGCTGCTGTGATCGCTCAGTGGGACAAAGTCATTGCTGGCGAGAAGAAGCTAACCGACCTTATCAGCGGTTACCTTAACCCGATGGAGCATGTGCCATCAGCACTAGCCCAGCAGCAGGCCGCTGAGGCCGCTGAAGCAGAGAGGATTGCTAACGGCGAAGAAATCGAGGAAAAGGAAGAAGAGGAAGAGCACGAAGGTGGCCTCGACCCCGAAGTGGCGACAGAGCGCTTTGAAGATATTCGCAAGCAGCTGATTAAAGCAGAGAAATCAATTGCCAAAACCGGCAGGTCCAGTGATGCGACGCTCAAACAAATGGTCGAGTTAGCAGAGTTGTTTAAATATTTAAAACTTACTCCTAAGCAGTTTGATCCTTTGATTACCTTAATCCGAGTCTCGGTGGAAAAAATCCGCAAAGAAGAACGGAATATTATGAAGCTCTGCATTCGCTTCGCAAAAATGCCACGAAAAGAGTTCATAAAGTCATTCCCAGGCAATGAAACCAACCTTAAATGGACTGGCTCTTTAGTAAAAGCCAAAGCTGACTATTCCGCAGGCATCACCAATCAAGAAGTTGAAGTTTTACGGTCACAGCGCAAGCTGGCACAGGTAGAGAAAGCTAGCGGGCTCTCTATCCTGCAGATTAAAGACATCAATCGCCGGCTTACTATTGGTGAAGCAATGTCTCGCCGAGCCAAGAAAGAAATGGTGGAAGCTAACTTGCGCTTGGTAATTTCTATTGCTAAAAAATATACTAATCGCGGCCTCCAATTTTTGGATCTTATCCAAGAAGGCAATATCGGCCTAATGAAAGCAGTCGACAAGTTTGAGTACCGTCGTGGTTACAAGTTCTCGACCTACGCCACCTGGTGGATTCGACAGGCTATCACTCGATCAATCGCCGACCAAGCGCGTACCATTCGTATTCCAGTACATATGATTGAGACGATCAACAAACTCAATCGCATTTCGCGGCAAATGCTTCAAGAAATGGGCCGTGAACCTACTCCTGAAGAGTTGTCTGAGCGCATGGAAATGCCAGAAGATAAGATTCGCAAAGTACTGAAGATTGCTAAAGAACCTATTTCCATGGAAACGCCTATTGGTGAAGATGAAGATGCCAGCATTGGTGATCTTATCGAAGATAACACTATTGCACAGCCAATTGATGAGGCGACTAAGAACAACCTTACAGAGTCAACTCGTGGTGTTCTAAGTAGCTTAACCGCTCGGGAAGCCAAGGTGTTACGCATGCGTTTTGGTATCGATATGAATACGGATCATACTCTTGAAGAAGTGGGCAAACAATTTGATGTGACAAGAGAACGAATTCGTCAGATTGAAGCCAAGGCCTTACGTAAACTACGCCACCCGACCCGTTCGGATCATCTGCGTAGCTTTATTGACGAGTAATATTAATTAAGGGCCCATAGCTCAGCTGGTTAGAGCGCTCGACTCATAATCGATCGGTCGTAGGTTCAAGTCCTACTGGGCCCACCATTTTTTAAGAACTTTCAAGCTTCAGCAAGTAAAGGGTTTGTGCCCCACTGATTTTCGCGCCCCTCTTCATTATCCTCTGGCTTCTTAACTGTCCAATAAAAGTAAGGAATAATTCCGATTACAGTCAACGGAATAAGCATCCACCAACCGCTTCTATTAACGTCATGTAAACGCCTTGCTGTTACACAAACTATAGGAACCAAAACCGCTAAATTGAACAGTAAGTTTAGGACTCCTGCTCGATTACCAAAAATATCGGGTTCACCAAACTGCCACCCAAGCACTGCATCTAAGACATCAAATAATATACCGCCCAAAACTGAAAATAGAGTGAACCACCAAAACTCTGACCTAGATGCTCTCCCTTCAATAGTGGCATATTTTTTAAACACCGCACTTGTAACCGCTTCCTTCATATTCATGATTAACCCTCTCAACCAATAAGAACTTAAATTTATTTTTATACGCATCTACATATTAACTAT
>Ga0308009_10000792_pt1 | contig 20891 bp, 20 predicted proteins | sample Neamet127_FD_203134 | JGI IMG/M metagenome (GOLD analysis project Ga0308009, IMG submission 203134) | Marine microbial communities from water near the shore, Antarctic Ocean - #127 | ecosystem: Environmental > Aquatic > Marine > Unclassified | place: Southern Ocean | collected 2014-07-24
GCCCCGTCGCCGCGCACGGCCATCAGCGGCGCGTCGATGCCGATCTGCGCCAGATGCCGCTCGCAGGCGGCGACGAGGCGGTCGATCATGCCGATCAGCCGCGCGTTCAGCACCGCCGTCAACGCGCGTTTCGGGCCGTTGAGGTTGGCGGAAAGCTCATGGCTGCAGGTCACCGGCCGACCGGTGACGCGGCGGATCAGGTCGCGCGCAGCCATCTCGTGCGCGGGGTTGCGGGTGGCGAACTGCGCGGCGACGGCAAAGCCCGAGACCTCGTCGCCAAGGGCGCGGACCTGCTGTTCCAGAAAGGTGAGATCCAGTGCGGCAACTTCGGTCCCGGCGTGGGTGTGGCCGCCGGGCAGCTTGACCACCGGGTCGCCCTTCAGCGCGTCGGTCAGCCCGCCTCGGCCAAGGTCGGCGTCGTTGAAGCCGATGAAGACCAGCGCCACCCGCGCTCCCTGACCTTCGACCAGGGCGTTCGTGGCCAGCGTGGTGGAGAGGGACACCAGCGCCACATCCGCCGCCTTCACCCCCGCCGCCGCAAGCGCCGCATCGACCGCCTCGCCGATCCCAACGGCCAGATCGTGGCGCGAGGTCAGCGCCTTGGCCTTGCCGAGGACGGCATTCGCCGCCTCGTCCAGGATCACCGCATCGGTATAGGTGCCCCCGGTATCGACACCCAGAAAGATCGACATGCTTGCCCCAGACCCAGCCCTGTTTCCCGCCAGCTAGAGCAGGACCGGGCCGCTGTCAGCCCCGGAAACGACATCACTGCCGCCTGCGACGGCGATGTGCGGGGGGCAGGTTCAGCATCGTGCGGTATTTCGCGACCGTGCGGCGGGCGATGGGTGCGCCCCCGTCCGCGAGTGCTGCCGCAAGCGCCTCGTCGGACAGGGGGTGATCGGGATCCTCGTTCGCCACCAGCCGCGCCAGCCGGTCGCGCAGTGCCCCCGCCGCAGGGCCGCCTTCGCGCGGGGCCTTGGTGAACAGCGTCCGCAGCCACCAGGTGCCGCGCGGGGTGTCGACGGCTGTTCCGGCGACCACGCGGCTGATCGTGCTTTCATGCAGGCCGAGGGCCTGGGCGATCTCGGCCATCGTCATCGGCACGAGCGCCCCGAGACCTTGTTCCAGCGCCGCCGTCTGCCGGGTCAGGATGTCCTGCCCGACCGACAGGAGGGTCGCATTCCGCCCCTCGATCATCCTGATCAGCGCCCGCGCCTCGGCCCGACCCTTGGCCCGGCCCTCGGCCACCGAGACCGAGGGCAGGGCGGATCGGTTCAGCGACACGATCCAGCCCGAAGCCCCCTTCTCGGCGATGAGATCGGGCTCGCGGATCGGGGCGGCAAAGGCCTCGAACCCGGCACCGGGCTTCGGGTCATAGCTGCGCAGCCGCCCGAAGGCCTGGCGGAGATCGGCAATCTCCATCCCGGCCTCGCGGGCGATCCGGTCGATCTCGCCCTTGGCCAGCAGGTCCAGCCGGTCGAGAAGCGCCATCATCGGCGGGTCGAACTCGCCCGCCTCCTGCGCCTGCAGCCGCAGGCATTCGGCCAGGTTGCGGGCGAAAAGCCCGGTCGGCTCGGCCTGGGCCTGCAGCCGGGCAAGCACGGCTTCCACCGCCGGAATCGCCACGCCAAGCTGCCCCGCGATGGAGGCAAGCGAGCGCCCGACCCAGCCCGAGGGCTCCAGCGCCTCGGCCAGGGCCATCGCGATGCGGGTGTCGGCGGCTGTCAGTCGGAGGGCCTCGACCAGCCCCAGGACATGGGCGACAAGGCTTGGCCCGGCGGCTTCCTGTTCTGGCCGTTCGGCATCCCCGGCGAAGGCGGATTTCCAGCGCGGGATCCAGTCCTGCACCTGCGGCCGCGCCAGCAGGATCTGCGGGTTCTCGGCCGCCGCTTCCTCCAGATAGCGCGACAGCCCCGCCGCGTCGGCGCGCAGGATGCGGATCGAGGTCGCAAGCCCTGTCGTCAGCGCCAGGCGCTGGGTCTGGTGGACGGAAATGCGGCTTCTGGATTTCATTTGTGATGAGTCCCACGGTCCGGGGGCCATCGCAAGGCCATGCTGTGGTCAGGAGAAGACGCCCTCGCAATACCACTGGTCGGTGACCGCCCCGCCGCGCCCGTAAAAGAGCCAGAGCCGTTCTCCCCCTTCCGCCTCCACCCGCCAGTAGTCGCGGGTGCCGCCGCGCCAGTCGGGGTCCTCGAACCACCATTCGGGTTGCAGCCGTTCCGGGCCTGCCGCCATCCGCAGGGTGAACTCGCGCCGCCGCCAGCGGAACCGGGCGGGAAGGTCGGGGGTTTCCGGGGCATCGACGGGTTCGGGGCGGAACATCACCAGCGGGCGCGGGCCGGAGGGCGCGGGCCAGGGTCCGTCATGCGGCTGGCTCCAGGCGGCCATCAGGACCTTGGCGGATTTCGCCGGCACATGGCTGTCGGCGGGATGCAGGCGCAGCACCGCCTCGGTGCCCAGCCTTGCCCCCAGCCGGCCGATCAGATCCTCCAGCGGCTGGCCTGGCGCGGGTCCGGCAAGCGCCTGTGCCGTCACCTCGAGCTGTCCGCGATGCTGCAGGGCGCTGACGGCCTCGGTCGCCAAGGCCTCCAGTCGCAGGCAGTCGATCCCGAGGCCCGCGTCGATCTGGTCCAGCTTGAGGTGCAGAAGCGGGCGGATGCGGTCGGGGCTGTCGGTGGCGCGGGCGAGGCCGACCTCGACCGAGGCCACGCCACCATCGGCCCGGAAGCCCTGAAAGAGGACACGCCGCACCCCGCGGCCGCGGGCTTTCAGCTTGTCGCAGAAGGGCGGGAGCAGGCGGTCGAGCGCGGCCTCGACGTCTGATCGCAGGCCGATCGGGTCGGGCAGGGTCAGGCGCACGGCGAAATGCATCGGCGGGCGGGCGGGGCTGACGGGTTCGGGTTCCAGCCCAAGGGCCTGGTCCAGACGGCGCAGCGTGTCGGCCCCGAAGCGCCGGGCCAGCGCCGCGCGCGGCAGGCCCATGATGTCGCCGATCCGGCGCAGGCCAAGGCGTGCCAGCCGGTCGACCACATCCGCAGGCAGCCGCAGGGCGGGCAGCGGCAGGTCGGCCAGCGCCTCGTGCAGCCGCCCGGGCGGGGCGACCAGCGCGGTTTCCGCCCCCCGCGCCGTGACCGCGCGGGGCAGGTTGCCGCCGCGTTCCCAGCCCCGGCGCCTGGCCGCGCGGGACCGCGTCGCCCGCGCCTCCTGGTCGATCGCATCGCCCGACCGCAGCGGTGCCACCCCCGCGCGGGCATAGCGCGCCAGGGCCCAGGCCGCGCCCGGCGTGTCGGCGATGGCCGCGCGGACGGTCAGGCCCAGCCCCTCGCAATCCTCGGCCACCCGGGCCAGCACGCCCTCTTCCCCGCCATGCAGATGCGCGGCGCCGGTCAGGTCGATCATCAGCCCGGCGGGGGGTTCGTCCGCCACCCAGGGCGAGAAGCGCCCGGCCCAGCGGCGCAGGGTCATGAGGAACCGCGCCTCGTTCGGGGGGTCGGCGGGCACGGTCAGAAGGGAGGGGCAGATCGCGGTGGCATCGCGCAGGGGCTGGCCAAGCGCGAGGCCCGCCGCCTCGGCCTCTGCCGACAGCGACACCAGCACCTGCGCGCCGTTGCGGTCGTCCACCACGGCCAGCGGCGTGGGCACGACATCGCCCCGCCGCCGCGCGACCCGCTCCGCCGCGAGGCGCGGAAACCACAGCGACAATATCCGTCGACCCGCCATCATCGACTCATCGTGTTCCTGCTATGTTCCGGTCATGCCACCGGCCCGCGACCCTGTCCAGTCCTGCACCACCGCAGATGACAAGTGCGTGAGAGCACGACACCCCGGGTTCCGCGACGGAGTGTCGCGCCTATAGTGAGCGCACCAGCCACCGAGGGAGCCAGTACATGAAGAGTCTCAAAGCCCTGCTGATCGCCACGGTCCTCACTGCCGGGACTGCCTTCGCCCAAGAAGACGTGGAGCCCACCGACCCGAACGCGATCGCGCGCTCGGAGCTGATGAAGATGCAGGGTATGAATGCCGGCATCCTGGGCAAGATGGCCACGGGCGAAGCGCCCTATGACCTCGCCAAGGCCGAAGCCGCCAAGGCCTCGTTGATCGAGACCGCAGGCAAGATCGAAGCCACCTTCAAGGACCAGGGCGCGGCCGACCCGGCTTCGAAAGCCAAGCCGGAAATCTGGGCGAACTGGGACGACTTTCTGGTGAAGGCCAAGGCGCTGGGCGATGCGGTCGGGGCGATGGATGTCGCCTCGGCGGAAGGCATCGGCGCGGGCATGGGGGCAGTCGGCGGCGCCTGCGCCGCGTGCCACAAGGCCTATCGCGCGCCCTGATCCAGTTCGGCGCATTGCCGGATCGAAAAGCCCCGGTCGCAGGACCGGGGCTTTCGGCGTCAACCGCAGGTCACCCGCTCGATCACGTCGCGACGGTCAAGCCAGAAGTTGAGCCGCTCGGCGCTGAAATCCATCGTCACGGCCATGCCGTATTGGATGACCCGAACATCCTGGCCGAAGCGCATCCCGTCCAGCAGGACGCCGGGCTTGCCCACCAGATACTGCAGCTCGTCCGCGCCGCAGGACGCCAGATTGTCCGGCGGGGGCATCGGCACCGGTGCCATCACGCAGGCCGCCAACACAAGCGGGGCGAAGAGCAGGGGGGAGGCGTGTTTCATTGTCGGATCCTCATGAGTCGCGAGACGAATCCCGCATTGCTTTACGCCCCAGTTTGGCACAGGTTCCGGGAAATCTCTGAGGGAGGGAATTCCAGATGCGCACCCGTGCCGCCGTCGCCCTGGCCGCCGGCCAACCGCTGCAGGTCATGGAGGTCAACCTCGACGACCCGAAAGCGGGTGAGGTCCTGATCGAGATCAGGGCCACCGGCATCTGCCATACCGACGAATTCACCCTGTCGGGCGCCGACCCCGAGGGTTTGTTTCCCGCGATCCTCGGCCATGAAGGCGCGGGCGTGGTGGTGAAATGCGGCCCCGGGGTGAAGACGCTGAAACCGGGCGACCATGTCATCCCGCTCTACACGCCGGAATGCCGCGAGTGCCCCTCGTGCCTTTCCCGCAAGACCAACCTCTGCACCGCGATCCGCGACACGCAGGGCAAGGGGCTGATGCCGGACGGCACCACGAGGTTTTCCATGCTCGACGGCACGCCGATCTTTCACTACATGGGCTGCTCGACCTTCGCCAACCACACGGTCCTGCCGGAGATTGCGCTGGCGAAGGTCCGTGACGACGCGCCCTTCGACAAGATCTGCTACATCGGTTGCGGCGTCACCACTGGCATCGGCGCGGTGCTGAACACTGCCAAGGTCGAACAGGGTGCCACCGCCGCCGTCTTCGGGCTGGGCGGCATCGGGTTGAACGTGATCCAGGGCCTGAAACTGGCCGGGGCCGACAAGATCATCGGCGTCGACATCAACGACGACAAGGAGGAATGGGGCCGCAAGTTCGGCATGACCCATTTCGTCAACCCGACGACGATCGAGGGCGACGTGGTGAGCCACATCGTCGGCATGACCAGAACGCCTTTCGACAAGATCGGCGGCGTGGATTACTCGTTCGACTGCACCGGCAACGTCAAGGTGATGCGGGCCGCCCTTGAATGCACCCATCGCGGCTGGGGCCAGTCCATCGTCATCGGCGTCGCCCCGGCCGGCGCGGTGATCGAGACGCGGCCCTTCCAGCTGGTCACCGGCCGGGTCTGGAAAGGCACCGCATTCGGCGGCGCGCGGGGCCGGACCGATGTGCCGAAGATCGTCGACTGGTACATGGACGGCAAGATCGAGATCGACAGCATGATCACCCACATCCTGCCCCTGGACCGCATCAACGAGGGCTTCGACCTGATGCACGCGGGCAAGTCGATCCGGGCGGTGGTGGTCTACTGATCTTGCCTTGGGGCGCGTGCGTCGAGCGTTTCGCGCGTGCCTCGGCATGCCGGGCGGTCGGGACGCGAGCGACGGGGGTGCGTGACCGAGGGTGACCGGCGACGACGTCCACCCCCGCCCTCGCCGCCCTTGGCATCGAAGTGGCGCTGCACCCCTACACTGACGACCCCGAGGCCGAGGCCACCGGCCTCCAGGCCGCCGGCCTCCAGGCCGCCGAGGCGCTGGGGATCGACCCTGCCGTGATGCTGAAGACCCTGATGGTCGAGGTTGACGGCAAGCCCGCCTGCTGTGTCATCCCGGCGGACCGGCAACTGTCGATGAAGCGTGTGGCTGCGGCCTTGCCGGCCCAGGCGACCCGTGACCCGCAGCTATCCAGCCAGGTCCGGCCTGCACCACAGGACGTCGGTTGTGTCCAAAGCCGGACAGCCGCCAAGACATGACGGCAGCCAAAAACTATCGGTCGGGCAGACCTTAGCGCCCCTTCGCCCAGGCGAGATAGGGCCGCTCGATCCACAGCGTCGCCGCCACCGACACCGCGATCGAAAAGGCACCCAGACCGAGCAGGGCGGTCAGCGACCCGTAGGGCGCGACTCCCGCCATTCGCAGCAAGGTTCCCACAACGGAAAAGATCAGCAGGTGCAGAAGATACAAGAGATACGAGGACTCGCCCCAGACCAGCGCCCAGGTCGGCATCCGCCAGCCCGACGCCACCATCCCGTAGACCAGCAAGGCCGAGGGCAGGCCCGCCACCCAGACCCGCCCCCAGGCGAAGGTGACGATCTCGGCCACCACCAGGCCCAGACCGACCGCCCCCAGCACCAGCGCAGGCACGGCCCCCGCCCGCCAGCCCTTGCGGAACGCCAGGGCAATCAGCGCGCCGAACAGGAACTCCACCGCGCCGGAATAGACGACCAGGCCGAAGGCGCGCGGCAGGGACACGGGCGCATATTTCAGGACCAGCACCACTGCCGACCACAAAACCAGCGCCGTGACCGCGCCACGCACGCCCCAGCGGAAGAAGGTCGCGGCGAAAATCAGGTAGAAGACGCCCTCGACGGTCAGCGTCCAGGCTACCGCCATCACCTGGTCCGGCACCGGCAGAAGCAGGACCGACACCAGGATCTTTCCTGTCGAGGGCCAGTCCGACCAGTCACCCCGCAGGACCGCATCTCCGGCCAGCGCCAGCAGGGTCAGCGCCAGAACCGCCCAGTAGGGCGGCACGATCCGCCAGAACCGCTGCCGCAGAAACCATTCCGGCCCCCGGTCCTGCCGTCCCTGCATCGCGTGGAAGATCACGAAGCCCGAGATGACGAAGAACACGTCGACCCCGACTTCGCCGCGCTTGAACCAGATGAGAAAGCCCGGATCGTATCCCTCGTTGACCGAGCCGGCTTGCAGGTGAAACAGCACGACCAGCGTCGCCGCAACCCCGCGCAGCATCTGCAATCCGCCGATCATCCGTGACGCCCCCGTTTTCCCGCGCGATCTTGCCCGGACCTCTCTGCAAGTCAACCAGACGATTGCGCTTTCCTTGCGACCGCGGCTCGGCCACAAAGAGGCCCGACACCGGAGACCCCATGCCCGCAGACACCCGCGCCCCCCGCCTGGCCGTCCTGATCGACGCCGACAACATCCCGGCCCGCCACATCGAAGCCGTTCTGGACGAGATCGCGGGCCTGGGCGAGCCGTCCGTCCGTCGCGTCTACGGCGACTGGTCCAGCTCGGCTCTTGGCCAGTGGAAGGAAAAGGCCCGCAGCCTTGGTCTGGTCATGCACCAGCAATCCGCCAACACCAAGGGCAAGAACGCAAGCGACATCGGCCTGGTGATCGACGCGATGGACATCCTGCATGCGGGCAAGGTCGACGGCTTCGTTCTGGTTTCCTCGGACAGCGATTTCACCCGACTTGCATCCCGCATCCGCGAGGATGGGCTGCAGGTGATCGGCGTCGGCGAAAGGAAGACGCCGGAATCGCTGCGCAACGTCTGCAACCGCTTTCTGTTCCTGGAAAACCTGACCGCCGCACCCGAACCCGCCGCTGACATGCCGACGCCGACGAAACCGGCAAAGGAACCTGCAAAGTCCGAAAAGGATCCGCCGTCCAGGGCGATCCCGCTGATCCTTGCCGCGATGAAGAAGATCGGGATCGAGGAAGACAGCTATTCCCTTGGCCAGCTTGGCCAGGTGTTGACCCAGCTTTATCCCGACTTCGACAGCCGCAGCTACGGCAGCGCCCGGCTGTCCGATCTTTTGAAGCGCACGGGAAGGTTCGACGTCCAGAAGGGCGAGGGCAATCACCTGATGGTGCGCGACAAGGCCTGACGCGGACGGCGTGGGCGCACGATTCCCTTTACCCGGTCCAGCGCCCGACTGCCTGCCGGATGCCGCCCAGCACGTTCAGCCCGGTCCGCCGCGCCGCGGCATAGCCCCGATCCACCGTCACATCCGCGCCGGGGCGGCCCTTGTGGATGATCGATGTCCCGATCTGTGCGACATGGCCGGACAGGAACACCAGGCCGACGACCCGGTGAACGGGCTTCGTCGCGCCGTAGTCGGCACCGCAATGGCCGTCGCGGTCGAAGTCGGGGATGCCGAGGCCGACGCGGATGGCCAGTGCTTCGGCCGAGGTCATGGCGGTCGCCTTCCCCACCACCTTGCGCCGCTGCCCCGATTCGCCGCCATGGTGGATCGCAGGCGGCACCGCAGCGGCGGAAGCCGGGTGGAGGACGCGAGGACGACACCGAAGGTCCGATCGGACGCGCCGATTGATCCAGCCTGCGCAAGGGCTTGGCGCGCATCGTGCGGCCCTGAACCGGCGCTCTCTTCAAATCCGCATTCATCAATCGTGACGCATTGCCTACCTTGCCGGTAAAAGGAGCATCGCATGACCCCCGTTTCGCTTGGACTCGACACCTTCGGCGACGTCTCGCTTGGACCGGACGGCCAGCCGCAACCCATGGACCGCGTCCTGCGCGAGGTGCTGGACCAGGCCAGGCTTGCCGACGAAATCGGTATCGATTTCATCGGCCTGGGCGAACATCACCGTCCCGATTTCGCGATCTCCGCGCCCGAGATCGTCCTGGCGGCGATCGCCGGGCGGACCCATCGGATCAAGCTTGGAACGGCGGTCACCGTCCTGTCGACCGACGACCCCGTCCGCGTCTTCCAGCGATTCTCCACGCTGAACGCCGTGTCGAACGGGCGTGCCGAGCCGATCCTCGGGCGCGGGTCGTTCACCGAAAGCTATCCCCTGTTCGGGCATGAGCTGCAGGACTACGATCTGCTCTTCGAGGAACGGCTCGATCTTTTTGCCAACCTCCTGCGCAACCCCCGGGTCACCTGGTCCGGCCAGACCCGCAGCCCGCTGAACGATCAGCCGGTTTTTCCGCAGCTGGGCCAGCCGATGACGGTCTGGGTCGGTGTCGGCGGCAGCCCGGAAAGCGTGGTCCGTGTCGTCCGGCAGGATATGCAGCTGATGCTTGCCATCATCGGCGGCGACGCCGCCCGCTTCGCGCCATACGTCGACCTCTACCAGCGTGCCTGTGCCCAGCTTGGCAGACCCGTCCGGCCGGTGGGTGTCCATTCTCCCGGTTTCGTCGCGCAGACCGATGAAATCGCGCAGGAGATCCTTTGGCCGCACTATGCCGACATGTTCGGTCGCATCGGGCGTGAGCGTGGCTGGCCGCCAGTGACGAAGGACCGCTACATGGCCGAAGTGCAGCATGGTGCGCTCTATGTGGGCAGCCCCGAGACGGTGGCGCGCAAGATCGCGAAAACGGTGAAAACCCTGGGGATCCAGCGGTTCGACATGAAATATTCCACCGGCCCCGTGCCGCATGGCGACCTGATGGGCTGCATCCGGCTTTATGGCGAAAAGGTCATTCCGCTGGTGCAGGACATTCTGGCCGATCAGGCGGCCTAGCACCCAAGATGTCGCGACCCGCGCTTTGCGGCCAACTGCATCTGGCGCTGGCGTTCGCGGAAACGGGTGCGGTCGGCCGGGGAATACTCTGCGGCGCAGGCCGGGCAACTGACCCCCGCCTCATAGGCCGGGTCCGCCTGATCTGCGGGTGTCACCGGCCTGCGACAGGCCCCGCATGACGTCAGGCCCCCCGGCTGCAATCCATGCCCGACCGACACCCGGTCGTCGAAGACAAAACACTGTCCATGCCAAAGGCTCTCTGATTCCGGCATGTCCTCTAGGTATTTCAGGATCCCGCCCTTCAGGTGGCAGACCTGTTCAACCCCTTGGCCCAGAAGATAATTCGTCGATTTCTCGCAGCGAATGCCGCCTGTGCAGAACATGGCAATCCGCTTGCCCGCGAACCTGTGCCGGTTCGCCTGCCACCAGTCCGGAAACTCGCCGAAGGCGCGGGTGCCGGGATTCACCGCGCCATGGAAGGTTCCGATGGCAACCTCGTAATCGTTGCGGGTGTCGATCACCACGGTCTGGGGATCGCGGACCAGCGCGTTCCAGTCCCGTGCCGTGACATAGCTTCCGACCCGTGACCGAGGATCCACCTCGGGCTGCCCCATCGTCACGATCTCGCGCTTCAGGCGCACCTTCATCCGCCCGAAAGGCAGAGTTTCCGCCGGACTTTCCTTCCACTCCAGCCCGGCGCAGCCGGGCAGGGCCCGGATCGCCCGCAGCACCGCGTCGATCCCGGCACGCGACCCGGCGATGGTGCCGTTGATGCCTTCGGGCGCAACAAGCAGCGATCCTTTCACCCCGTTCGCCGCGCAGACCTGCAACAGCCCAGGCCGGAGCGCCGCAGGCTCCGGGAAGCAGGTGAAGTGATACAGGGCGGCCACGATGAGCATGTCTTCCCTTTGCGCCGAAGTGCCCGGAATTTCAAGCGCTTCGCTTGACGCTTGCGCGCCTCCGACTTAGGCAGGGAGGATGACCCCGGGGGGAGCCCGCGATGAGACCCGCGAACCAGGCGCTGATCGTGATCGACGTGCAGAACGACTTCTGCCCCGGCGGCGCGCTGGCCGTCGCCGGTGGTGACGAAATCATCAGCCGGATCAACATGTTGATGCAGGATTTCGAAACCGTGATCCTGACGCAGGACTGGCACCCTGCCAACCACGCCTCGTTTGCCGCCAACCATCCGGGTGCTGTGCCTTTCAGCCTGGCGACCATGCCTTACGGCCCGCAGGTCCTGTGGCCGACCCATTGCGTCCAAGGCACGCTGGGGGCCGAGTTCCATGCAGACCTGAAGACCGACCCGGCGCAACTGGTCATCCGCAAGGGCTTTCGGTCCGCGATCGACAGCTATTCCGCCTTCTTCGAGAACGACCGCCAGACGCCAACCGGGCTTGAAGGCTACCTTCGCAACCGGGGCGTGTCGGCGGTGACGCTGGTCGGCCTTGCGACCGACTACTGTGTTGCCTACTCGGCCCTGGATGCCGCGCGGCTGGGGTTCACGGCGACCGTCCTTGAAGGGGCGACCCGCGCCATCGACCTGAACGGAAGCCTGGCCGAGGCGCGGGACAAGATGCGCGCGGCTGGCGTCGCGCTGGAGCTCTGACGCCATGGACATCGCGACCCGGGTCTGGGACCACAAATGGAAGATCGACCCCATCGTGCGGTCGCTGATCGACACCGACTTCTACAAGCTTCTGATGTGCCAGTCGATTTTCCGGAACAAGCCGGACACGACCGTGGTCTTCAGCCTGATCAACCGGTCGACCAGGGTGCGCCTGGCCGATCTGATTGACGAGGGCGAGCTGCGCGAACAGCTTGACCATGTGCGGTCGCTGTCGCTCAGCCGTGGCGAAAGCACCTGGCTGCGCGGCAACACCTTCTACGGCAAGCGCCAGATGTTCCGCCCGGATTTCATGGAATGGTTCGAGGGCCTGCGCCTGCCCGCCTATCATCTGGAAAAGCGCGACGGGCAGTTCGAGCTGAGTTTCGAAGGTGCCTGGCCCGAGGTCATGCTGTGGGAAATCCCCGCTCTGGCTGTGCTGACGGAGTTGCGCAGCAGAGCCGCGCTGAACACGCTGGGCCGGTTCGAGCTGCAGGTGCTTTACGCCCGCGCCATGACCCGGCTTTGGGAAAAGATCGAGCGGCTGCGCCGGATCGACGGGTTGCGCATCGCCGACTTCGGAACCCGCAGGCGACACGGCTTCCTGTGGCAGGACTGGTGCGTCCAGGCGATGCAGGAAGGCCTGGGCGCCAAGTTCACCGGCACCTCGAACTGCCGCATCGCCATGCGCCGCGATATCGAGGCGATCGGCACGAACGCCCATGAACTGCCGATGGTCTACAGTGCCCTGGCCAATTCGGACGAGGAACTGCGCCAGGCCCCCTATCGGGTTCTGGCCGACTGGCACGAAGAACATGACGGCAATCTTCGGATCATGCTGCCGGACACCTATGGCACCGAAGGCTTCCTGAAGAATGCGCCGGACTGGCTGGCCGGCTGGACCGGCATCCGGATCGATTCCGGCGATGCGGCGAAGGGGGCCGAGACGGCGATCCGCTGGTGGAAGGACCGGGGCGAAGATCCGAGGACGAAGCTGGTGATCTTTTCGGACGGGCTGGATGTGGAGAAGATCGAGGAGCTTTACGCCCGCTTCACCGGGCGGGTCAAAGTGTCCTTCGGCTGGGGGACCATGCTGACCAACGACTTTCGCGGGCTGGTTCACGATGACGCGCTGGCTCCGTTCAGCCTGGTCTGCAAGGCCTTGTCGGCGAACGGCAGGCCAACGGTCAAATTGTCGGACAACCCGGCCAAGGCGATGGGCCCGAAGGCCGAGATCGATCGCTACAAGCGCGTCTTCGGCGTGGGCATCCAGGAGGCACAGGAGGTTGTGGTCTAGCTAATGCGTGATGCGGAAAAGTGGACTCCGGTTTTCCGCATCGATCACGCGACCACCAAGACCCGAGATCGGGATGATGTTTCCATCAAACATCATCCCGGTCTAGGCCAGAACCATTGCCGCACAAGCCGTCGCCCGGGCCAGATGGCTGCGATGGATCGGGTCTTCGCGGGCCAGCCTCGGCGTCGTCCAGCCCACCGAAGCCAGGCTGCGGGCCAGGGTGCAGGCATCGACCATGGCCTGGTCCGTGGTGCCGTACCCCGCCATCAACGCGTCGCGCAGCAAGGGATGTTCGGGGTGCCGCACGGTCTGCAACAGGGCGGTGCCGAGGTCATAGAGGCGAAAGCCGAAACCGGCATCGTCGAAGTCGATCAGAGATACCGAACGGTCGTTCACAAGTACATTCTCGCGCAGCACATCGGCATGGATCAGGCCGATGTCGCCGGCCAGACGTTCCCGCAGGGCGTCGCGGGCGCGGATCAGCACTGCGCGCTGATCGGCGGTGGCGGATGGGTGCTCCCAGAAACGGCCCCAGAGCGGCTGTTCGCCGACCAGACCGTCAAGGTCCCAGCGCGGGCGGGTGAAGTCATCAGGCAGTGCCAGGGCGTCGGTCGCCCGGTGCACCTGGCGCAACAGCGCCCCGAGCGCGTGGTAAAGATCGAGGATCCCGGAGATGGGGCGCGTGAACGGCAGGCTTGCCTCACCCAGGGCTTCCCCATCCATCCAGGCGAGTGCCGAGGCATGGCGGCCGTCGTGCAGACCGACGAGCGGTCGTCCGTCCAGCGCGGGCAAGGCCGCCGGAACCGGAAGTCCGGCGCGCGCGAGTTCGGCGCACCACCACAGCTCGGACCGGATCGCCGCGGCGGACTGGTATCCCGCACGGTGCAGGCGCAGCGCGGCGCGGGTTCCTGACGGCAGTGCCATTTCGAAGACATGGTTCTCGCGGTCGCGTAGGGTCCGCAGGATGCGACCGCCCCAGGCCCGTGCAGCGGTTTCGGCGGGGGTCACTCTTCGTCGCCCACCTTGCCGCGCAGGACTTTCACCTCGCCGCGCGCGGTCTTGGCGGCGGCCCTGCGGCGCTGGCTGCCGAGGGTCGGCTTCGTGGCAATCCGGCGCTTCGGAGCCACCAGGGCTGCGCGGATCATCTCGACCAGTCGGGCGCGCGCGATCTCGCGGTTCCGCACCTGACTGCGGGTTTCATCCACCTGCAGCACGATTGCGCCCTCCAGCGTCCAGCGCCGTCCGGCCAGCTTTTTCAGGCGCGCCTTCACGCCGGGGGTCAAATGCGGCGACCGCTCAGCCTCAAAGCGCAATTCGACGGCGGTCGAGACCTTGTTGACGTTCTGCCCGCCGGGACCGGAGGCCCGCATGAAGCTTTCCGCAAGCTCCCAGTCGGCGATGGCAAGGGTTTCGGTGACGTGCAGCATGGCCTGGCTATGGTGTGACGCGACAAAGCGGACGCGCCAAGAATTCAGGAAAAATCTTGGGCGCTGTCGGACGAAATAGAGAAAGGGCTGCCCTGCTCAGGCAACCCTTTCCGAGATCCAAGGAGATGGGCCAGTTAGGGCATCCAAATCCAATCGGTGGTCTATTTCCCAGGGGCTGCCCTTAGAAAATACGCCTCCCGACTGTCCCGACACCTCTCTCCAATATCACTCTAGACACTGGATCACCTCCTTTCAAAAAGTTGCCGATGGGTTGAGCCTGCCACAGATTTTGTGTTTGTCAAAACAAATCACGCAACCCTTGCACCAAGCCTGGCGACTGCCAATCGAAACGGCAGCAATGCCACCAGAGCAAGCAAGAGCTTCACCAACCAGTCACCGACGGCCAGCGACACCCAGAACGGAGCCTGCGGTCCAAGGCCCAGAAGCGGTGCAGCCGCCGTCGCCCAGGACACGTCATTCGTTGGCTCCAAGAAGGTCAGCGCGGCGGAAAAGGCGACGGTGAAGAAGATGGCCGTGTCCAGCGTCGAGGAGACCAGGGTCGACACCAGCGGGGCCTTCCACCAACCGCCTTGCCGCAGCCGGTTGAAGACCGAGATGTCCAGAAGCTGGGCACACAGAAAGGCAAGGCCGGAACCGATCGCGATGCGGAAGGTCACCAGCGGGCCGAACTCGCCGATGATCCGCGTGCCGATGAAGGAACAGAGTATTCCGGTGGCAAATCCGGCCAGCACCACGCGGCGGGCGGCGGCGGGACCCTGCAGCCGGTTCGTCAGATCGGTGACAAGGAAGGCAAAGGGATAGGTCAGTGCCCCCCAGGTCAGGAACCTGCCCAGCGGGTATTGGACAAGGATGTTCGAGGCGACGACAATCGTCGCCATGGCCAGGACGCCGGGAAGAAGGATGCGCATGCTGCTTTTCCGTTTTGACAAGGTCGCGGAGACTTGACCCCGACCGTCGGGGCGCAGGCGGCCTATACCGCGTCGGCGGGCAAGTCAACTGGTCCGGGACGAGGACGCCCAGGCACCGCTTCCGCAGGCGAAGTTGGCGGATGGTGCGGCTGCAGAGACCGCGCCGCGCCCGCTGTCCCGCGCGGTGGCCGACCGGTCCGTCACAAACCGCTCCGAACGCGGGTCGGCATCACGCGGACATCTCGCCTTTGGGTCTGACGAAAGACAGCAGAACCAGGCCGATCAGGAACAACAGGACCAGCGGCGCGATCCCGATCCGCTGCGATCCGCTGATCGTGGTCGCCAGCGCGATCAGCGCCGGCGACATGAAACTTGCAACCTTGCCGGACAGTGCGAACAGGCCGAAGGCCTCGGTCGCACGATCCGGCGTGGTGTGGCGCGCCATCATCGTGCGCGACGCCGCCTGCAATGATCCCCCCGCCGCCCCGATCAGCGCGCCGCAGGCGAAGAAGATCTGGTCGGGAAGGCCCGACGCCGGGTCCATCGCGATCCCCCAGATGCTTTCCCGCGTCATGCCGACGATGACCAGGCAGACGACGATCAGCACGATGATCGAAACCATGATCACCGGTTTCGGCCCGAAGGCCCGGTCCGCCCGGCCGCCGATGAAGGCCGCCACCATGGCCGTCACCGCGCCGACTATGCCGAAGATGCCGATCTGGATGATCGACCAGCCAAGAACGCCCGAGGCATAGACCCCGCCAAATCCGTAAAGCGCGTTCAGCGCATCGCGGTAGAACAGCGACGCGGCAAGATAGGCGGCAAGGCTTTTGCGGAAGCGCAGGCTGCGGATCAGATCCTTGAGGCTGGCAAAGGCGCGGCCGACATGCAGCGGGCGGCGCTCGGTATGGGGTTCCCTGACCCACAGGAAGAACGGGATCATGAAGACGACGAACCAGATCGCGGTGAAAGGGCCGACGAACCGGGTGCCCTCGCGCGCTTCGGGGTCGAGGCCGAAAAGCGGCGCGGTGCCCAGCAGCGTCAGCCCGCTGTCCGCCCCTTCGGCGAAGAACAGCAGCATGATGACCAGGGCGAGAAGGCCGCCGAGGTAGCCAAACGCAAAACCCGAGCCGGAGATAGCACCCAGATCGTCGGCCTGGGTCAGCGACGGCATCAGCGCGTTGGTGAAGATCGTCGCGAACTCCATCCCGATGAAGCCGATCCCGAACAGGCCGACCGCCCAGAACAGCATCCCGTCGCCGCCGCCCGGGGCAACCCACCACAGCCCCGCCGATCCCACGACGTAGAACCCCGAAAACGTCCAGACCCAGACGAGGCGCCGCCCGGTGCCGTCGGCAATCGCACCCAGGATCGGTGCCAGCAGGGCGATGGACCCCGAGGCGATGGCAAGACCCCATCCCCAGTAGGCCTGAGCGGCGGCCTTTGCGGCCTCTTCGTCCAGGCCCCCGCCCATGTAGTAGCCACGAGCGATTTCAGCGAAATACGGCCCGAAGATGAAGGTCAGCAAAAGCGTGTTGTAGGGTTGGCTGGCCCAGTCGAAGAAGTACCAGCCCCAGATCCGCTTTTTCGCGCTTGTCATGCCTGCCCCCGGTTTTGCGCTGAAGTGAAGCCGGAAAAGCCCGTCGGCGCAAGGGAAGGCCTTGAGGTCGCCCCGAGCGTGCCAAAGGCGGAACCGGCCACCGGGCAAGACCGGCGACATGGAGCGCGTCTCAACGCCGGGGCGGCCAGGGTCGCGTGGCCTCGGCGGCGATCCAGGCCCGGACCCAGTCTGGCAGGGCCGGACTTTCGACTGCGGCGCCGAAGGCCTTCGCCAGATCTGCCGGTGGCACCAGTCCGGCTTTCGATACGACAGCCGACCGGATCAGGACATGCGAGGTGCATTCGTCGCCCTTCCACATCGACTGTTCCATGTAAAGAAAGCGGTCGTCCCACCCCAGGCAGCGGCTGTGGGTGGTCAGCCGGGAAAACAGCGTCACCCGCCGTCGGTAGCGCACCGAAGAGCCCGCGACGGTCATCCCCCAGCCCCGGTCCCGCAGGATCCGGTGCAACGCGGTCCGCGCCCCAAGGGACAGACGGCCGAGGTCGAACAGTGTAAGCGTCCGTCCGTTGTTCAACTCGACCCAGGGGTCAAGATCCCAGGGCCAGCACAGCTGATGGCTGACATGAGTATCGAAAAGCCCGAGGGGCGGCATCCGGCGGGCACGGGCCAACTCTTTGAACATGCGCAGGAACGGATACATCGGCATCTCCGGTTTCGCGCGCAGGGGTGGCCCGGCAAAGGCATGGCGTCAAGAGATACGCTGCGGAAGCCATTGCCCTTGGCGCGCCCTGCCGCTAGGTCTGGCGCAACCTGCGCCGGAGTGCCCGATGACCTCGCTATACCAAATCCTGACGCTGATCCTTGACATTGTGGTGTTCATCATCCTTGCCCATGTCATCATGAGCTGGCTGATCAACTTCCAGGTTCTGAACATCCGGCAGCCGCTGGTGTCGCAAATCTGGTATGGGCTGAACCGGATGCTGGAGCCGCTTTACGCCCCGGTCCGGCGGCTGTTGCCCGCGATGGGCGGCCTTGACCTTGCCCCGCTCGTGGTCCTGATCGCGGTCTATGCCCTGCAGATCATCCTGCGCAACAACGTGGCCGCGTTCCTGTGAACCAAGCCTGACGTCAGTGGACCGCGCCGCCGAGCTTTTGCAGTCCGTCTTCGGCTTTCCCGACTTCCGCCCCGGTCAGGCGGAAATCGTCGAGGCCGTCCTGCAGGGTCGCAACACGCTTGCCATCATGCCCACCGGCGGCGGAAAGTCCCTGTGTTTCCAGTTGCCCGCGCTGTGCCGCGCGGGGGTGACGGTCGTCATCTCTCCGCTGATCGCGCTGATGCGGGATCAGGTGCGGGCGTTGCGCGCGGCGGGGGTGGAGGCCGGGGCGCTGACCTCGGGCAATACCGAGGAGGAGACGGAAGAGGTCTTCGCGGCCATCGACGAGGGGCGGCTGAAGCTGCTTTACATGGCGCCGGAACGGCTGGCCTCGGGCGCGGCACTTCAGCTTCTCCGCCGGGCGCAGTGCAGTCTGATCGCGGTCGACGAGGCGCATTGCGTCAGCCAGTGGGGCCATGACTTCCGCCCCGACTACCTGCGGATCGGCGAGTTGCGCCGTGCGCTGCGGGTGCCGCTGGCCGCCTTCACCGCCACGGCGGACGAAGAGACCAGGGCCGAGATCGTCACCCGCCTGTTCGACGGCGAGGCCCCGGCCACTTTCCTGCGCGGCTTCGACCGGCCGAACATCCATCTGGCCTTCGCGGTCAAGGACAGCCCGCGCGACCAGATCCTGCGCTTTGCCGCTGCCCGGCGGGGGCAGTCCGGCATCCTCTACTGCGCGACCCGGGCCAAGACCGAGACGCTGGCCCAGGCGCTGCGCGAGGCGCGGCACGAGGCGGTGGCCTATCACGGCGGGATGGAGGCCGACGAGCGCCGCCGGGTCGAGACCCGGTTCCAGCGCGAGGACGGGCTGATCGTGGTGGCGACCATCGCCTTCGGAATGGGGATCGACAAGCCCGACATCCGCTGGGTGGCGCATGCCGATCTGCCGAAGTCGATCGAGGGCTACTATCAGGAAATCGGCCGCGCGGGCCGGGACGGGTCGCCTGCCGAGACGATGACGCTGTATGGCCCCGATGATATCCGCCTTCGCCGCTCGCAGATCGACGAGGGGGCCGCGCCGCCGGACCGCAAGGCCGCCGACCACGCCCGACTGAACGCGCTTCTGGGGTTGGCCGAGGCCTTGGGCTGCCGCCGCCAGGTGCTGCTGGGCTACTTCGGCGAACAGGCGGGGCCCTGCGGCAACTGCGACCTCTGCGACCGCCCGGCGCTGTTGTTCGACGCGACCGATGCGGTCAGGAAGGCGCTGTCGGCGATTCTGCGGACGGGGGAGTGGTTCGGGGCGGGGCATCTGATCGACATCCTGACCGGGACCGCGACGGCCAAGGTCCGCGAGCGGGGGCATGACCGGCTGCCGACCTTCGCGGTCGGGCGCGACCTGTCGAAACCCGCCTGGGGGGCGGTCTTCCGGCAGATGATGGGCCGCGATCTGGTGCGGCCAGACCCCGACCGGCACGGGGCGCTGCGCTTGACCGAGACCGCACGGCCCGTGCTGCGGGGCGAGGCGATGGTGACCCTGCGGCGGGATACGGTCGTGGCGGCGGAAGACGGGGAGGCGGTGGTCCGGGCGCAGGTGGCGGATGAGGACCTGGGGCTTCTGGCGGCTCTGAAGGCCAGGCGGCGGGCGCTGGCGGAGGCGCAGAATGTGCCGGCCTATGTGGTCTTCCCGGACAGGACGCTGATCGAGATGGCGGAGAGGAAGCCTGCCAACCTCGACCAGATGGCGGGGATCACCGGGGTCGGGGCGAAGAAGCTGGAAAGCTATGGGGCGGCGTTTCTGGAGGTGATCACCGGGGCGGCGGCGGAGCTGCACCCGGCGCGGATGAAGCTCGTCGGGCGGCCGGAGGGGGGCATGTTCGACCGGCTGGCCGAGGTGCAGCTTCGGCTGGCCCGGGGAGAGGACGGGACGGGCAAGCATCTCAGCTGCACCCATTCGACGCTGCGGGTGATTGTCGAGCGGCGACCTTCGACGCTGCGGGAGATGCAGGTGATCCAGGGGATGGGGGAGCAAAAGGTGGAGCGGTTCGGGGAGGCTTTCCTGGCGGTCCTGCGCGAGGGGTGAGGGTTCGCGTCCACGCGTGGACCGGTTTTGGGCGATACTGAAATCAATGTGTTGACTGTGGGCATTAACGATCTGGAAAGATCTCCGCCCGCGCATCGGGGTGGCGGGCGTCAGCGAAATCGAGCGCTGACGCGCGAAGACTTTTGTCTCGCCTCTGGCCTTCGGCCAACCGGCTCGGGCGTCGGGGGTGCTTCGCCCCCCGAACCCCCAGAGGATATTTTGCGAAGGGAAAGGCGGAGCCGGGGGCCATTTTCGGCGATCCGGCCATGCCTGGCGGCAGGCGTCGGGCCAGTTCGCCGGACGGGCGGGATCAGGCGGCGTCAACCGAGGCCATGACTGGCGAACGCGCGTCGCGCGGGCGAAACTCGCTCAGCGCGCCTTCGATGGCGGTCTTGCGCAAGGGTTTTGTCAGGTAGCGGTCGATCCCGGCGGCCAGGATGCCGTCGGCGTCGCCGTCCATCGCATGGGCGGTCACGGCGACGATGGGCACCTGCGACCCCTTGGCCCGGATCGTGCGCGCGGCCTCTTTCCCGTCCATTTCCGGCATCGAGATGTCCATGAAGATGAGGTCGGGCTGGAAACTTTCCTGCATCTCGACCGCGATGCGGCCGTTGTCGGCAAAGCGCAGATCGATGTCCATCTCGCGCACCATCTTCTGGAAGACGAGCTGGTTCGTCCGGTTGTCTTCCGCCGCCAGCACCCGCATCTGGCGCAGCTCCGACGGCGCGATCAGTGCCGCTTCCTCCACCACGGCGGCGACGGGCGCGGTCAGCGACTGGAGGTGCCGGTAAAGGTCGGAGCGCAGGATCGGCTTTTGCAGGATCGCCGCGAAGTCGTGCGCCAGAGTGCCCAGATGCATCGGGTTCGAGCTGAGCAGCATCACCGGCAGCGTATGGCCCGCGACGCGGATCTGGTCGAGAAGCTGCACACCGTCCATTTCCGGCATGGTGTGATCGGTCAGGACCACGTCATAGGCGGGGTCCTGCGCCAGACGCTCCAGCACCTCGGTGCCGGAGCGGCAAAGCGTGACCTCGATCCCGCAAGGCGCAAGCTGGCGTTCCAGGATGGTGCGGTT
>Ga0308009_10000794_pt1 | contig 20838 bp, 16 predicted proteins | sample Neamet127_FD_203134 | JGI IMG/M metagenome (GOLD analysis project Ga0308009, IMG submission 203134) | Marine microbial communities from water near the shore, Antarctic Ocean - #127 | ecosystem: Environmental > Aquatic > Marine > Unclassified | place: Southern Ocean | collected 2014-07-24
TCCCAATGATACAACGCTATTGGCGTCCACTATGTTAAAGGTGCAGGCCTAAGCCAAGGCATGTTTGGCTTTTAACAATCGAGACTATCTTGTGTGGGCCACCACTAGCCGCCGTTAATAATTAGCGGCGGCTTTAATTTTTACGTTTAGTAGTGCTTGAGAGACCTTATGCCCCTTCAACATATAGTGTGGTTAAAGAAAAAAGATTATTGCAGTCAACAACAGATGCAAGTTCTGCTAGACGAAGTCTGCAGTTTGGCAAACGTTATTTCAGAGATACAAAGTGTTAATAGTGGCATAAATATAACTGATCGCGCTGATGGCTTTACTCACGGCATTATAGTGACGGTGGCCGATCAACGGGCTCTCCAAGCTTATATTAGTCATCCTGCGCATGTAGCTGTTGGTAAAAAGCTGGTTAAGAATGCTGATATTCTGGCCATGGATTTTGAGTGTTAACTGATGTTTTATGGCAAACCCACAACCCTTATCGATAAAGACTAACAACAACAGTTACACGATGAAACGGCAGGCTGTTTAATAGCGGCCGCTAAGGTTTTGGGCCTTGATATATTTTAATTGATTTAAAGTGAAGATTTCATGAGTAATTTAATTGACAAACTCTCAGCGATTTTAGACCGTCCAAGCCTCTCCCTTGGTGAGGATATTAGTGAAAAATATCATGCAGACTGGAGTGGCGCAGATCCCTGTGCGCCATCTGTTTTATTAAAGCCCAAAACAACAGATCAACTCTCTGAGATAATGGCCCTGTGTTTTCAATATGACCAGCCCGTCGTCATTCAGGGTGGTTTGACCGGCCTGGCTGGCGGTGCAACTCCTCTAGCCGGAGAATTAGCAATTTCTCTTGAGAGAATGCGGGGAATAGAAACTATCGATCCTTCTGGGATGACATTGACTGCACTAGCGGGAACACCGTTGCAGGTTTTACAAGACGCAGCGGATGATCATAATCTCTCGTTGCCGTTAGATTTAGGCGCTCGAGGGAGTTGTCAAATCGGTGGAAATGTATCTACCAACGCGGGGGGCACTGAAGTCATTCGCTATGGCATGACTCGCGCGCTGGTTTTAGGTTTGGAGGCTGTCTTGGCCGACGGCACCCAGATTAATGCCATGAACACATTAGTCAAAAACAATTCGGGTTACGACCTTAAACATCTTTTTATTGGCTCAGAGGGGACCTTGGGCATTGTAACTCGCGTCGTATTGCAGCTGCAGCCGAAAGCTCGTAGTACTCATACCGCACTCTGTGCAGTGGCGGACTATGCATCAGTTATTAAATTATTAGTTCAACTTAAGCGTAGTCTCGGCCCCGGGCTGACCGGTTTTGAGCTCATGTGGGATAACTATTACGAAAAGGTACTAGAGGTAATTCCTGCATTGTCGAGTCCTTTAGAGGGCCAATTTCCATTTTATTTATTGGTGGAATACCTCGACAATGATCAACAGTTGGGAGCAGATCGATTCGAGGCCGTGTTGTATAAGCAGTTGGAGTTAGGGGTTTTACAGGACGCAGTTATTGCTAAATCCTACCAAGATGCAGAGAAATTTTGGCAGATACGCGATGGTATTGGGGAACTATTTCAAGTGCTAGGTCCGGTATCCAACCAAGATGTCAGTCTCCCTGTTGCAGATATTGGTTTATTTGCCACTGACCTTGAGCGGCGATTAAAAGCTAAATACCCAGGTATTTCAGTTTTACTATTTGGTCATATTGGTGATAACAATATGCATATCTGCGCCTATACTGGCCGCGAGGAAGATAAGACTAAGATAAGTCATGACATTATGCAGTTGATTGGCGAATATTCTGGAGCCATCACGGCAGAACATGGTGTAGGTGTTTTGAAACGCGATTATCTCCCGTTATCGAGAAGTGCTGCCGAAATCGCGTTAATGAAGACTCTAAAAGTTGCTATGGACCCCAAGGCCATTCTCAATCGAGGCCGTGTCTTCGAATAAGCTATTTATCCAGTCGCTCTACCGATGCCTTGTAATGAGGTAAAGATATTTTAAAAAGCCATGCGGCAATGGGAAGTGTTAGACCGCCCGTGAGCGAAATGGACCAATTCAATGAGCTGGCATCGGCAAGTATAAAATCGGTTATAAAGGCCGTTAACTGAGGCCCTAGTGTCAATCCAAATATCATCATAAATAACGCAAATACTGCCGTTAACTGACCTCTTACGTTGGGTGCTGCTACACCACCCACCGCTAGCAAGCCCAGGGTTGCATAGGCGCTAATAAACATAAGATACAGTCCTATCAAACACCATGAGAGAAATGCTGAGGGCATAAGAGGCGCCAGAAAGATCATTGGCAATGCCAGCAGGCTAGCATAGATTGCTGCGCGTACTGGCGCATCCTTGTAGCCTCTGGCGCTTAACCAGTCCACTGTAAATCCGGCTAAAAAAGTACCCGCGATTGAGCATAAGATTGTCACAATACCCAACGTCGCGCCTACTTCCGTTAGGGTTAAGTCAAATGTCCGTAGCATCATAGTCGGGCCCCAAAAGGAGAACGAGTAAAAGATCATGGACATAAAAATGAACCCTGCAAACATCGGAGCTAAGGTAGCCTTGTGATTGCTGAGGTGGGTAATGATTGCCTTTTTAGTCTGTTGTGATTCTGTGGTTTGTCCCGCATGACTTCGCGCAGGCTCCGTAAAAGAGAAAGCCGCAGCCGCAAGAAATAATCCAGGTGCACCTGCGATCATAAATACGGCTTGCCAGGGTTTAATATATCCGATCACAGGCAATGTTATACCGCCGATCTCGGTTAAGTAGTCAATTAAATAGCCTCCACCCAGTAGGCTGATACCTATCCCTAAGTAGACACCAGAAGTAATGATCGCCATGGGGGTGCCGCGTTTATTTGGAGGATAATAATCACCTATAAGAGACACGGTGGTTGGGGCTACAACCGCCTCGCCTACTGCGACACCTATACGTGCGCCAAATAGTTGAGAAAATGTATTGGTAAATATTGCTGATACCGTCATAAAAGACCAAAGAAAGATACCAGTACCCAGCACTCTTGTTCTTTTCATATGATCTACCGCATAGCCGATGGGAAGCGCCATTAATGCGTAGAATAACGAGAAGGCTGCCCCGCCCAAAAGAGCAATTTGAGAATCTGAAAGACCAAAATCCTGTTTAATTGGCTCAACTAACATTGCAGGTATTTGGCGATCAATAAAGGCTAGGATATTTGCCAGTGTAAGAATCAATACGGCATTGCGCGCCTGTTTTTGGGGTGGATAGGTGTTTATTTCTGAGGGGGGGTACAAGAACTTCTCCCGATTATTATTATTTTATTTTTTCCTATACTAGCGAATCTATGCGATAAAAAATACTACTAACCTTGAGCATTTATGTTGGTACTGGGCTTGCTGAGTTGTGCGCTATTGACGGGTTAAAGCTTAAACAGTCGTAGTGCATATTATTGACCGCAGAATCTAGTTTTCGTGGTAGTTTTTTCACTACTAAAATTATACCGTATAGATAATAGCCCTTTTCATCTCGAACTACTTTGGCAACCAGAGGTTATACAAAAAACAAAAAGTAACCAGCATTATAGGTGCAGTGTAGTGTGATTGGTGCGCTAAGATTTTTTGCTCGCTCCATGCTATAACCAAATGCGAGAGACGGTATAACGGTTGCTAGAGCCCAAATCGGAGAGTGGTTAATAAAGTGCATTAAAGCGAATGCTAGGCTTGTTAATAAATTAGCAGCGGATAGTGCAGACCAGTTCTGACTGAAATACTTCGCCAGGGTCGGTTGCAATAACCCCCTAAAGATAATCTCCTCTGCTATTGGGTACACAAAAACTAAAGCTAAGAAAATCTTGATTTCCATGCCGTCTAAGAAACCGCTTTGGATATATAAAAAGATCCATATTGGAACTGGGCATAACAGCATAATGAGGAACGCGGGGTCTAAATAGAAGCGACGCATGATTAAAATAATTCCGTGTTATGTCTTTCGTCAGACTTTTGGTGAGGCCTATCAGGCTATATAAAATACCCCTTGGTAAAAGAATATTAGGTTCTAATAGCCACATATTAGCCTGAATATGTAATTTCTCAATGCTGACTTTCTCATTTGGCGCTTATATTTGAGTGATTATGTCTGTTTTATCTATTTATTTACTTGTCCAAACATAATTTAGGGATTAGAATAGCCTTCCATTTAGCCATCTAAACATCTAGACATATGAACAGTGCACTTTTAAACGCAGATTTTGCCCCCTTACCCAACTTGTCAGAACCAAGATGGTGGACAGGTGCGCCAGCATTATCAATAGAGTTGTTCACCATTGACGGTAATGAATTCCGTGTGGACGGTGCTCCTCTTGAGCCTAGTAAAGCGTTGTCTGAGCGGATGCAAAAAACCTTTGATGATGTCGGTCTTGTACATGTCATCAACACGGGTTTGGATGAGCTCCAGTCAATGCGTCTCATTGCTACCCAGGTCCTCAAAACTCAGCGTGACTATGAAGGTGGGGCTAATCCACGAAAGAGCATAGGGGCTAATGTTTACGAAGTAGGGGCGCCTCTTGAGGCGTGGCTGCATTATCATCACGAAATGGCATATATAGGATCTAGCACCACAATGTTGGGGTTCCTGTGCCATAAAATGCCTAGTGAAGGCGGCTATACCTATGTTTCAGATAATATTCAGGCCACTAATGCCATCCTAGCAACTCCCTTTGGTCAAAAACTCAAAGAGCTTGGTATTTGTTATCACCGAAATTTGACTGACCGTAGCGAGTTTGTAGGCGTTCCCGAAATTGGTGTTTATAACCATTGGCAGCAGTCAATGATGACTGAAGACCCAGACGAAGCAATAGCAGAAGCACGCAAGCGTGGTTTGGATGCTGAATGGGGATATCATGGTTTATTAAAGACTCGATATACTGTTTCAGCGTTTGAGTATTTCCCCCAATTGGATAGAAATTTGCTCTACAGCAGTATGGCCGACGATAGTGCTTGGTTTGATACTTGGCCTTTGGTGCAGCATGTGCCGATAAATGAGCGTCCATTGAAGATGACTTTTGGTGATGGTTCTGAAATGACCTATGACGAAAAGAAACTATTCCTCGATGTGTATGATGATTATGGTATTCCTATTGCCTGGAAAGTCGGGGATGTAGCGCTCATTTGTAATTATCGCTTTGCCCATGGCCGCCCAGCTGTTCATCTTAAAGAGGGCGAGGATCGTGAATTAGGCGTGCTTATCGGCGATGCTTTTGATAGATTAGAAACCTCTGATAATAAGTGGTAGCTAGCTGACGCTGATAGCCCGTGTCAGCTTTCTAATGAGCTAGCGACGAGACCTTAATGCGTACTTTGATTGATGAACTTTTTGCCCTTCTGGGTGCATCTTCGCTTTTTCTCGGCGATGATATTAGTGAAAAATACTATGCTGACTGGAGTGGCGCAGATGCTTGTGCTCCGGCGGTATTGGTTAAACCAAAGACTACCGACCAGCTATCTAAAGTTATGGCCTTGTGCCATCAGCATGATCAGGCTGTAGTGGTCCAAGGCGGATTGACCGGCTTGGCCGGCGGTGCAACACCCTTAGACGGAGAACTCGCCGTTTCTCTGGAGAGAATGCAGGGTATTGAAGAAATAGATCCCGTTGCTATGACCTTAACTGCGCTCGCTGGAACCCCCTTACAGGTGCTACAAGATACTGCTGATGAGCATAATTTATCCTTGCCCTTAGATTTGGGAGCTCGCGGTAGTTGCCAGATAGGTGGTAATGTTTCGACTAACGCGGGTGGGACGGAAGTCATTCGTTATGGCATGACAAGGTCTCTAGTGTTGGGCTTGGAGGCCGTTCTGGCTGATGGCACGGTGATAACAGCAATGAACAAAATGGTTAAGAATAACTCAGGTTATGATCTTAAGCATTTATTTATAGGGTCTGAAGGGACATTAGGTATCGTGACTCGGGTTGTTCTTCAGTTACAACCGAAGGCGGGCAGTTCTCATACGGCACTCTGCGGACTCAGTAGTTATGAGTCTGCGACCCAATTACTCGTTGAACTAAAGCGAAGCCTTGGGTCAGGACTCACTGGTTTTGAGTTAATGTGGGATAATTATTACCATAAAGTATTGGCAACGGTGACTGACTTAACTGATCCATTAGAGGGTAAATTTCCCTTTTATCTATTGGTTGAATATAAAGATAATAATGCTGAGTTGGGTGCTGAGCGTTTTGAATCGGCTCTCTTTCAGCAGTTAGAGTTGGGAGTCATTGTAGATGCTGTGATTGCAAAATCACATCAAGATGCAGCCGTTTTTTGGCAAATACGTGATGGTATAGGTGAGCTTTTGCAGGTTCTGGGTCCCGTATCAAATCAAGATGTTAGTCTACCAATTAGCGAAATTGGTGCTTTTGCTAAGGATTTAAAAGAGCGCTTAGTCGCGAAGTACGCCAATATAGATTTGTTGTTGTTTGGACATATTGGCGATAACAATTTGCATGCCGTTGCCTACACCGGTCTTGAAGAAGATAAATTCAAAATCAATCACGACATTATGTTGATGATAGGTGAATATTCGGGCGCTATTACTGCTGAGCATGGGATAGGTGTTTTGAAGCGAGATTATTTATCTCAAACTCGCTCTGAAAGCGAAATTGCTCTTATGAAAACGCTGAAGTCTACGATGGATCCCAAGGGTATTTTAAATCCAGGTCGAGTAATAAAGTAGGCATCCTATTTTCTTGAACCCCAATAGTAGTAGTCTTCATATTAGCGTAGAAATATTTCTCAAGCTCCTTGGCTTAGCACTTTCTAAGGATATTGAATGCAATTGGCAAAAAACTATTTACAATAGCATTTCAAATAAAAATACTTTTTAGGATATTTCAATGATGTTGGGAAAACTAGTTGCCGGTAGCCTTGGGTACATGGTGGCGGGACCTTTTGGTGCAGTACTGGGAATGTATGTTGGACACCAATTTGATCGTGGCGTGGGCGGTTTTTCTCGTCCTGTTTCCACCGCAGAGCAGGCACGTATTAGCGAGGCTTTTTTTGAAACGGTATTCAGTTTATTAGGGAATGTCGCTAAGGCCGATGGGCGCGTTTCTAGCGTAGAGGTTTCTCAGGCGGAAAGCCTAATGGCCAAAATGAATTTGGACCCAATTGCTAGACGTCGGGCCATTGATCTATTTAAAGAAGGATCTGGAGCGAATTTTTCGGTTGATGACGTCATGCAACGATTTATGTCGGTCTGCGGTAGAAATAATAATCTTAAGCAACAGCTTCTGAATTGCCTTATATCTTTAGCCATGGCCGACGGAGATTTACACAAAAGTGAGCAGGATGTCCTGCGAAAAGTAGCAAGTCATCTTGGTTTTTCAGCTGCTTTGTTTGATCAATTTATTCAGATGATTAAAGCTCAATCTCAGTTTAGGGGTTCAGGGTCTGGTGGTCACAGCAGGCCTTCGCAAGATCAACTTGCGGATGCTTATCAGGCGCTAGGCGTCTTAGCTAGTAGCTCTAGCGGGGAGATCAAAAAGGCTTATCGAAAGCTGATGAGTCAGAATCACCCAGATAAACTAATTGGCCAGGGAATGCCTGAAGACATGATTAGTCTTGCTACACAGAAGACCCAAGAGATTCAAGTAGCCTATGATTTAATTATCAAACAACGCAAAGAACCATAGTTAATTAACCATAACTAGTCTCAGCTTAATTTAGCTAGAAATAAAAGTGCGATTATTAATAATGCTTTGTTGACCTCACTGCAGTGCCTACCTATAATGCTCGACCTCTTAAGGAGGGTGGTTTATTGTTTAAAACCACGGTGTCGGTGCGGGATGGAGCAGTCTGGTAGCTCGTCGGGCTCATAACCCGAAGGTCGTTGGTTCAAATCCAGCTCCCGCTACCAATTTTTAATAAATTGACACCAAAAAGTAATGTGAATAGAGTAATTTTTGTCTATGCTTGCATTACGCCAGTAGAAAAAGGGGTCTCGCTTGTTAAGCATGACATTTTCTACGCTGAATATCCGCGTCAGGTCTGACGCAAATCGAGGAGCCCCATATTGGGGCTTTTCTTTAGCAGAAGATAAATGGGCCACGGCCCATTTTTTGTTTGTCAGGAGTTTGCTATGGCTGCGGCCGACGGTAAGATAAAAGAGTTACTGCAGCCGGTGATTGAGGCTTTGGGTTGCCAGCTTTGGGGTATCGACTTGCAATCTGGGGCTAAGACGAAATTGTTGAGAGTTTTCATCGATCGGGAAGGTGGCGTAATCGGAATTGAAGATTGCGAAAAAGTCAGTCGTCAATCTAGTAGTATTCTCGACGTTGAAGATGTTATTAATGGTGAATATATCTTAGAGGTATCTTCACCGGGGATGGACCGTCCGTTGTACGAGATCGGACATTACCAGAAGTATATTGGTGAAGACATTTCACTTAAATTGCGATTTCCTTACGAGGGGCGACGCAACTTTAAGGGCCGTTTAACATCAGTTGATGGCGATGAAATTGTTATGGTGGCGACAGATCATGAATTTCTGTTTCCAATTGAAGCGATAGAAAAGGCTAACGTGGTTCCTCAGTTTTGAGACATGTGGAGTTTAATAAATGAGTAAAGAAATTTTAATGGTTGCAGAGGCCGTATCCAACGAAAAGGGTGTGAGCCAAGAGATAATTTTTGAAGCGATTGAGCAGGCATTGGCAACAGCGACAAAAAAACGCTACGAAGAAGGTGCTAACGTGCGCGTAGTGATCGATCGAGAGACTGGTGATTATGAGTCTTTCCGTTGGTGGGATGTTGTTGCAGACGATGTGATGGCGGAACTTGGCACCCAATTTACTACTGAAGAAGCGATCGAAAAAGATCCGACTTTAAAGGTGGGCGACACTTTTGAGGAAGCTGTTGATAATATTGCTTTCGGCCGTATAGCGGCTCAAACAGCTAAACAAGTAATTGTGCAGCGCGTAAAAGATGCTGAGCGCGAGTTGATTGTTAATCGCTTTAAGGACCGTGTTGGAGAGCTACTTAACGGTACTGTTAAAAAGGTGACACGTGATCACATTGTGGTAGATTTTGGTGAAAATGCCGAAGGTATGTTGCCTCGTGAAGAGTTGGTAGGGCGGGAAATATTTCGTATTAATGATCGAACTAGAGTTATTTTGCTCGGCATTAGAGAGGAAACTCGCGGGCCACAATTGTTAGTGTCTCGGGCTACACCTGAGATGCTAATCCAGTTGTTTGAGATTGAAGTGCCTGAGATTTCTGAAGGTATCATCGAGATCAAAGCCGCAGCTAGAGATCCCGGTCAGCGGGCTAAAATTGCTGTTAAGAGTAAGGATGCGCGCGTTGACCCAGTTGGCGCATGCGTCGGTATGCGTGGAGCTCGGGTTCAAGCAGTTTCAAATGACTTGGACGATGAGCGAGTTGATATTATCTTGTGGGATGATAACCCTGCACAGTTGGTCATCAATGCGATGGCCCCGGCAGAAGTTGAGTCCTTGATCGTAGATGAAGATACTCACTCTATGGATGTTGCGGTGCAAGCTGACAACTTAGCTCAAGCTATTGGTAAGGGCGGTCAGAACGTTCGTCTTGCCTCTGAATTGACGGGTTGGACAATTAACGTAATGACGGTCGAAGATGCGTTAGAGAAGCAAGACGCCGAATCTTCCAACTTTGTTGAAAGCTTGATGAAAGCGCTGGATGTTGATGAAGATGTTGCGGTGGTTCTTGTCGAAGAGGGCTTTACCAGCATTGAAGAGGTGGCCTATGTGCCCCTCGAAGAGATCAGTGCTATCGAAGGCTTTGATGAGGATATTGCCGAGGAATTGCGTGCTAGAGCAAAAGACGCTTTGCTTACCAGAGCTTTGACCAGCGAAGAAGAGTTATCTAACGCTGAACCAGCTGATGACTTGTTAGCAATGGAGGGCATGGATAAAGCATTAGCCTATAAGTTAGCTGCAAAAAATATCATCACTATGGAAGATCTCGCTGAGCAAGCCGTTGATGAGCTTATGGATGTTGAAGAGATGGATGAAGAAAAAGCCGCAGCATTAATTATGACTGCACGTGCACCTTGGTTTGCTGAAGAGCAAGGTGAGTAATTAATCCGGCGGTACTAGAGGATAACTGATGGCTGAAGTTACAGTAACTGAATTAGCAAAAACCGTGGGCGCATCTGTCGATCGTTTGCTTATGCAAATGACAGAGGCAGGGCTTAACCATAGCTCTGCTGACGCTAATGTCTCTGATGAAGAAAAGCAGACCTTATTGGTTTATTTAAAAGGACTCCACGGCGAAAATACCGCTGAGCCTAAGAAAATCACTCTGCGACGCAAGACGGTAAGTACCCTGAGATCTGGAAACCGTAAAACGGTAAATATTGAAGTGCGTAAAAAGCGTACTTATGTCAAACGTAGCGACGAAGAATTGCAAGCGCAGGCCGTTATAGAGATTGAAGTCAAGGCGCGACAAGAAGCAGAGGCTGCTGCACAAGCGGCATTGGAAGAGCCATTAGTTAAGAAGGGCTCTGGAACGGATGATATCGAAGAACAGCGTCTTGCGGCTATTGCCAATCGGCGTAAAGTTGAAAACGATGCCTTAGTCGCTGTTGAAAATGAAGCTAAGGAAAAGCTCGAAGAGGAGTCTCGTAAAGCTACAGAGGCCGCTTCAGCACTTGAGAGTGACGAGGCTAAGAAAGTTGGGAAAACAACTAAGTATGTTGCTGCACCCGCATCTGAGCCAGTGCAAGATAAGGGACGCAGACACGGCAAGCCAGTTGATGATGATGAAGATAAATTAGCCAAAAAAGCTAAAAAACCTCTTGGTAAGCCCTCTAAAAAGAAAGGACGCTTGCAGCTAGATGATGTCAGGGAAGATAGGAATAAAGGAGGTCGCTTTAGAACAACAGGTGCGGCCTTAAAGATAGATAACAAGCACACATTTCAAAGACCCGTTGGGAAAAAGATTCTGGACGTCGCAGTGCCAGAGGAATTAACGGTATCTGATCTTGCCCTAAGAATGTCAATTAAGGGGGGATTAGTTGTTAGAGAGCTGATGAAATTGGGTGTTATGGCCGACATTAATCAGGTGATCGACCAAGAGACGGCTTTTTTGGTTATCGAAGAACTAGGTCATCGTCCGGCTGCTGCTGTTGAGGACACCGTTGAAGATGAATTAGCTAAGCAGTTCGAGGTCGCTGAAAGTCAAACTAATGGTGAGCCGAGAGCTCCCATAGTTACAGTGATGGGCCATGTTGATCATGGTAAAACGTCATTACTAGATCGGATTAAAAAGACCCATGTAGCCTCAGGTGAAGCGGGTGGTATCACCCAACATATTGGCGCCTATCATGTGAACACTCCCAAAGGGATGGTCACATTCTTAGATACTCCAGGTCACGCAGCCTTTACTGCAATGCGGGCCCGGGGCGCTCAGGCTACCGATGTAGTTATCTTGGTGGTGGCAGCTGATGATGGCGTTATGCCGCAAACAGAAGAAGCTATCCAACATGCGCGTGCTGCTGGAGTACCTTTGGTGGTCGCTATTAATAAAATGGATAAAGAAGGCGCTGATTCTGAGAGAGTTACCAGTGAATTGGGTGCCAAAGATGTTATCCCTGAAGAGTGGGGTGGTGATACTCAGTTTATTAAAGTCTCCGCAGAGACCGGTGATGGCATTGATGAATTACTCGAAGCTGTGCTGTTGCAAGCTGAATTACTCGAGTTAACAGCACCTGTTGATGTGCCAGCGCGCGGCGTTATTGTTGAAGCGCGAGTGGACAAAGGCAGAGGAGTTGTTGCTACGGCGTTAGTGCAGCAAGGCACTTTGCGTAAGGGTGATTTCATGTTGGCTGGTGAAAGTGTCGGTAAGATTCGTGCTATGACAGATGAAATGAAAACCCCGATCACCGATGCTGGCCCTTCAATACCCGTTGAGATATTAGGTTTGGATGAGACTCCTAATGCGGGCGATGAGTTTTTTGTTGTTGAAGATGAACGCAAAGCGAAAGAAATTGCTGATTTGCGCGTGACTAAATCTCGTCATGATCGCATGTCTAGACAACAGGCCGCTAAACTAGAAAATATGTTCACTGATATGGGCGCTGATCAGGTAAGCAAGTTAAACTTGATTGTCAAGACTGACGTTCGCGGATCTCTGGAAGCTATTAATAGTGCGCTGAACGACTTTGCTACTGATGAAGTTGCCGTTGATATCGTCGCGTCGGGCGTAGGTGGCATTACCGAATCAGATATTAACCTAGCTCTGACAACTGGGGCCATCGTTCTAGGCTTTAACGTGAGAGCTGGTGGCTCAGCCAAAGCACTGGCTGAAAAAGAAGCAGTTGAGGTTCGCTACTACAGTATTATTTATAACCTTCTAGACGAAGTGAAGTTAGCTCTCTCAGGAATGCTGGCTCCAGAGACTCGCGAAGAGATTGTTGGTATAGCTCAGGTGCGTGATGTGTTCCGTTCTCCTAAGTTTGGTGCTATTGCTGGCTGCATGGTTACCGAGGGCTCTGTTTTCCGAAACAAGCCAATACGTGTTCTGCGCGATGACGTGGTGATCTATCAAGGTGAGCTGGAATCTTTGCGTCGGTTTAAGGATGAAGCTACTGAAGTTCGTAACGGTATGGAATGTGGTATCGGAGTCAAAGATTACAATGATGTTAAGACTGGTGATCTCATTGAAGTATATGACGTTACTGAAGTGAAGCGCTCTCTTTAAGTGATGCTTCGTAAACGACATTCAATCAGGTGTAATTAAAGACTGCCATGCCAAGAGAATTTACCCGAGCAGAGCGTGTTTCAGACGCTGTCCAACAAGAGTTGGCTGTACTGATTCGCGATGAAGTTCGTGATCCACGAGTGGGTATGGTAAGCGTCACTGATGTTGATGTTAGTCGAGATCTAGCTTACGCCAAAATACACGTCACCTTTATAGGCGACCATACTCAAAAAGAAATTGATGAGGCCATGGCTGCGCTGAATGGTGCTTCAGGGTATTTACGCAAATTACTTGCCGCCAGTATAAAGTTGCGCATTACGCCCAAACTTACTTTTCTATTCGATGAGAGCGGTCGCCGTGGGCAGCATTTATCCGCGTTGATTGATTATGCTATCTCAACGCAATCAGATGCGGACCAAGAGGGTTAATAAGCTTGGCTCGTAGACGTAATCGTGGTCGTTCGATCAATGGTATATTTTTACTTAATAAACCTCTGGGATTGTCCTCCAATCAAGCACTGCAGAGAGTAAAGAATCTATTTGACGCGAATAAAGCTGGACACACTGGAAGTCTCGATCCTTTAGCGACGGGTGTTCTGCCAATTTGCTTGGGAGAAGCGACGAAGTTTAGTCAGTTTCTATTGGATTCGGACAAACATTATCTTAGTACTTTCACTTTGGGCGTTAGCACAGAGACCGGTGATAGTGATGGCCAGATTCGTGGAGAACAGGATGCTTCTTCGATCACGCTCAGCCAAATCGAAAATACCGTTGACACGTTTAGGGGAGAGATTTGGCAAATACCCTCTATGTATTCAGCTCTAAAACATAATGGGCAGCCGCTATATAAGCTGGCTCGTCAGGGTATTGTAGTAGAGCGAGAAGCTAGGGCCATTAATGTTTTTAGCTATAAAATACTCGCGTTCCGGCCAGGTCAAACGGCACAGATGGATGTTGAAGTGCATGTTAGTAAGGGTACCTATGTTCGAAGTTTGGCGGAAGATCTTGGAGAGCTACTGGGTTGTGGCGCTCATGTTAGCGCGCTACATCGGCATGTTGCAGGGCCTTTTACCGATGATCAGACAATGACCCTTGAGGCGTTGGAAATAATTCGAGAAAATATAGAACCCAGTGGGCTAGATTACTTGCTAAAACCGATGGATATTGCTGTTGCAGACAGGATGGCGGTTGATTTATCTCCAATTGTGGCCAGTTATTTTCAGTTAGGGCAAGCAGTAATGTCGCCACAGGCCTTTCGTAATGGCCAAGAAGGGGATATAGTGCGCGTCTTTCGCGAAGGCGGGGACTTTTTGGGTGTTGGTGAAGTGACTGATGATGGAAAAGTAGCGCCAAAACGTTTGGTGGTTGAGGGGGCTTAGAGCCCCACCACAAGGCCCTTAAAGTTAGTAATTGAAGAATATAGTATTTAGGTAATAGAAAGTCTATTACCTTATAAATGCTGACGCATTAGCGTCAGATTTCAAGTTAGGTTGTCTGTAAATATGCGCGGGCAAGCCTGAATTTTTTTTAATCGCATGTTGGAGAAAATCATCATGGCACTAAGTGCAGAAGAAAAAGCAGCAATCGTAGCGGAATATGCTACCTGTGAAAATGATACAGGTTCACCTGAAGTTCAGGTTGCATTGCTCACCGTAAATATCAATAAGCTACAGGGCCATTTTGGCGATCACAAAAAAGATCACCATTCACGTCGTGGTTTAATTCGTATGGTTAATCAGCGTCGTAAATTACTTGATTATTTGAAGAGTAAGAATATCGAGCGGTATGGCCAGCTAATTAAGAAGCTTGGTTTACGACGATAAGTGTTCATGGTGCGGCTCCTTCAATCGGGGCCGCACTGTTAATGAGCGCATAATTTAATTGTCTGAACAGGATGTCTGTGTCTATGCTGATCGAGTTACTTATGACTACCATTTTCTGGTCGCTATAAGTAACCCGAGCAGCGCACTATCAGGACCTCAGTAAGGCGCCATAAGGTAAACAAACAAAGGTAAAATTATGAATCCTTTAATTAAGAAGTTTCAATACGGTAATCATACCGTTACTTTAGAGACTGGCCGCATTGCCCGACAGGCAACCGGTGCAGTGTTATGTTCAATTGATAATACCTCAGTACTTTGTACTGTTGTTGGTGCAAGAGAAGCCAAAGCAGGTATGGATTTTTTCCCGCTTGGCGTTCACTACGTTGAGAAAGCGTACGCTGCAGGGAAAATCCCCGGTGGTTTCTTTAAGCGCGAAGGTCGTCCAAATGAGAAAGAGACGCTGACTTCACGTCTTATTGATCGACCTATCCGTCCTCTTTTCCCCAACGGCTTTAAGAATGAAGTACAGGTTGTCTGTACGGTAATGTCTGCTGAGAAAAATATTGATCCAGATATTGCAGCAATGATTGGTACTTCAGCTGCACTTTCTATTTCTGGTATTCCTTTTAATGGCCCAATCGGCGGTGCTCGAGTGGGATATACAGACGAGCAAGGTTATCTGCTCAATCCAACTTATAGCGAACTCGCTGATTCTTCATTGGATATGATTGTAGCCGGCACTAAGGACGCAGTTCTAATGGTTGAATCTGAAGCTAGCGAGCTATCAGAAGATACTATGTTGGGCGGTGTGTTATTTGCTCACCAAGAAATGCAGGCTGTAATTAGTGTTATTGAAGAACTTGTTGCTGAAGCAGGTAAGCCGCGCTGGGATTGGCAGCTCGAAGAAGAGAACGCTGACCTTAAGGCGGCATTAACTGCTTCTGTTGGCACTGAATTGGATGCTGCCTATCAGGTGGTTGACAAGCAGGCTCGTGTGGTCAGCGTTAATGCTCTTCGCGACCGTGCTACAGCTGAATTAACATCAGAAGATGGCCATTCTAAAGACGATTTAAAAGATGCGTTTAAGAAGCTCGAGAAAAATATTGTTCGTGGCCGAATTATTCGCGGTGAGCCGCGTATTGATGGACGTGACACCAAGACCGTTCGTGGGATTAATGTTGAAGTGGGTATTCTTGATCGAGTTCATGGATCGGCACTGTTTACCCGTGGCGAGACTCAGGCAATTGTTGCTGCGACACTTGGTTCTACGCGTGATGCGCAGATGATTGATGCTCTTGAGGGTCGTCGTGATGATCCTTTCATGTTGCACTATAATTTCCCTCCTTACTCAGTAGGTGAGTGTGGCCGCATCGGTTTTACTAGCCGTCGTGAAGTAGGCCATGGTCGATTGGCTCGTCGCGGCATTAATGCCGTATTGCCTAACCCTGAAGACTTTCCTTACGCCATTCGCGTAGTGTCAGAGATCACTGAGTCAAATGGCTCTAGCTCTATGGCATCTGTGTGTGGTTCAAGCCTGGCATTAATGGACGCTGGTGTACCTCTTAAAGCGCCTGTTGCTGGTATCGCTATGGGTCTGGTTAAAGAAGATGAAGGATTTGCCGTACTGACTGATATTCTGGGTGATGAGGATCATCTTGGTGATATGGACTTTAAAGTCGCCGGAACAGCTGCGGGCATAACTGCTTTACAGATGGATATCAAAATTGAAGGTATCACTGAAGAGATTATGGAAATTGCCCTTGAACAGGCTATGGAAGCGCGCCTCTATATTCTTGACGAGATGAACAAAGTACTTAGTTCGGGTCGGGATGAAGTGGCAGAAACAGCGCCGCGTATGGGTATGCTGCAAATTGATTCAGATAAGATTCGTGATGTGATTGGCAAAGGTGGCGCGACTATCCGTGGTCTGTGTGAAGAGCATAATTCGACTATCGATATTAATGATGACGGAGCAGTGAAAATTTACTCAGAAGATACTGAGGGTCTTAATGCTGCAATGGACGCCATCAAGGCAATTGTTGCTGATCCTGTGCCGGGCACTATTTACGATGGTAAAGTTGTTCGAATTGTTGATTTTGGCGCCTTCGTTAACTTTATGCCGGGTACAGATGGACTTGTGCATATCTCACAGATCGCTCAAGAGCGTGTCGCTAAGGTTACTGATTACTTGACCGAAGGCCAAGATATTAGGGTCAAAGTGACAGAGATCGACAACCGTGGCCGTGTGAAGCTATCAATCAAAGAAGCACAACTTGAAGAGGGCACAGTGCCTGAAACAGCGCCAGTTGAAGCAGCACCAACTGAAGCTGCAGAGAAAGAGCAAGAGCCGGACGCATAGGATCTTGTTATTTATAAAACCCCAGTATTTAACTGGGGTTTTTTTTGCTTATAATTTGGCACTTCCTCAATTTAAGAGAACTAGGTTGAAGCTAAGCTCAGCAGCTCTGACGCATGCGAGAGGGATTGATCGGTGACTTTAGCACCCCCCAGCATGCGAGCTAGTTCTTCGACTCGCTGTTGATGGTCAAGGGGCGACATGAGTGATTCTGCACTATTATCTTCAATGACTTTACTGGCTCTATAATGGTGGTGGGCATGCGCCGCCACCTGGGGCTGGTGAGTAACACTGATAACCTGGCCACGTTCACCTAATTGCTTGAGTAGCTGCCCAACAATATCCGCGGTACTTCCGCCAATACCGACATCGACCTCATCAAATACGAGGGTTGGAATTTTCGAGTGACTGGCGGCAACCACCTGAATGGCTAGACTAACGCGAGAGAGCTCTCCCCCTGAGGCTATTTTGGCCAACATTTTGTGCGGTTGTCCTGGGTTCGTCGCTAGCAGGAACTCAATTTCTTCGAGGCCACTCGAGCGATATTCTCCAGTATTGGCGGGGGTAAGCTGTATTAATAATTCTGCACCTTCCATAGATAATCGATGCAGCTGCTCGTTTATTTCTAAGGCCATTGTTATTGCAGCTTTATTTCGGGCGGTACTAAGTTTTTTAGCGGCTCTTTCGTAGGTGGATGCTAATTCGGCGAGCTGATGTTGCAGTGATTCAACATTATCGCTACCACCCATTAAGCTACTTAGTTCTGTTCCTAGCGTACTAAGAGTGTCAGCTAATTGGTCAGGGTTAACTCTATGTTTGCGGGCTAATTGAAAAATAACTGATAGCTGGTCTTCTACCAGTTGAAGCCGTTCAGGGTTTGCTTCGAATCGATCGACATGATGTTCTATTTCCCTAGTGGCCTCCTCAACTTGAATAAGGCCGCTCTGAAGTAATTCTTCAGCACTTACTAATGCTTCAGGCTTGTGTTTGAGCCCAGTTAAAATAGCAATGGCTCGGTTGAGGCCATCGCGTATATTAAAACCTTCGGTTTGGTCGCAGATTGCCAGCAGGCTGTGGCTGTCTTGCAATATCTGTTCGGCATTTGCGAGAGTTTGCTGCTCAGTTTCGAGCTTTTTTAGTACGCTAGGATCTAGATCGAGTTCTTTCAGCTCATTGACCTGAAAGCTGAGTAAATCTTTACGTGCGAGTAGTTCATCTGCGCGATTCATCAATTCTGATAACTTTTTTTCAACTTTATGCCATTCACGAAAATGTTCGCCGACTTGTATCGCTAAATCCCCTGCAGAAGCATATTCATCTACTAATTTGCGGTGGGTCTCTTTGCGCAATAGAGACTGATGCTCATGCTGGCTATGAATATCCGCCACCATATCGCCCAACTGCTGGAGCTGCTGCATGGTGCAGGGTTGGCCGTTAATATAACCTCTTGAGCGGCCCTCTGAGGTATAAATACGGCGTAGAATACAACTTTCATCGATATCAAAGTCGTGAAATTCCATCCACAGTTGAGCGTCCTCTATAGCACTGATGTCAAAGCTTGCGGTGATTTCTGCACGTTCTTTTCCATGGCGAATGGTCCCGCTGTCTGCTCGATCCCCCAGAGCCATACCCAACGCGTCGAGCACCAGTGATTTTCCAGCACCGGTTTCACCGGTAATAGCAGTCGTACCCTTAAAAAATTCAATTTCAAGGGATTCTACTAAGGTGTAATTACGGATATTAATTGAAACAAGCAAAATTTTATCACCAAATAGTTAATAGATGCCCATCAGAGTAGATTAATCAGCGGTCATCGCTTGAAACTTGGGAGTTTGTCCCAATATATGTAGCCATAGGGTAATGGTAACCAAGCATCTAATCAATAATCTTGAACATTAGTGTATTTAGTGACAAAGAAATCGAGGAAAAAAGCATGCAAGATGAAGTAAATAGTGGTGAGGAAAAAACGGTCGACTCTTCCGAAGCTCCCGCTGAGGATACTGCAACTCAAACTGAGAAAATTAATGCAGAAATTGTTGAAGAGCTTCTCAATGATGATGTGTTGACCGAGGCGGAAAACCTGCAAGAACAAGTTAGTAACGCAAATGACCAGGTACTGCGGATTCAGGCCGAAATGCAGAATATGCGACGTAGAGCCGAGCGTGATGTGGAAAATGCACATAAATTTGCATTGGATAAATTCACAGCTGAGCTATTGCCGGTCGTCGACAACCTAGAGCGCGCTCTAGGCACGATTGAAGATTCTGATAAGGCTCAACAGGCGGTTTCTACAGGTTTAGAGTTGACGTTAAAGTCATTCTTTGATGTTTTTACTCGTTTTAAAATTGAAGCCATCGATCCTGCCGGTCAACCATTTGACGCGGACCTTCACCAAGCAGTGAGTATGGTCCCTAATACTGATGTGGAGCCCAATACTGTGTTGGACGTGTTTCAGAAAGGTTACACCTTGAATGGTCGTTTGGTTAGGCCGGCCATGGTAGTGGTATCCAAAGCAAGTTAATTGAATTATTGGTTTAGGTGCCCTTGAATTTACTAAAAATGCACCCACATAAAGACCAAGCAATAAATTTTTAAAGACAATGCCTTAAACAGGCTTTATGACAAGTAACGGAGAGAGAAGTGATGGGAAAGATTATCGGAATTGATTTGGGAACGACGAATTCATGTGTTGCCGTGCTCGAAGGAGATAAACCCAAGGTAATTGAAAATTCGGAGGGTGCGCGCACTACTCCATCTGTGGTTGCCTATGTTGACGGTGGCGAGATCTTGGTTGGCCAGTCTGCTAAACGACAGGCTGTGACGAATCCGGAAAATACGGTTTATGCAGTTAAGCGTCTAATTGGCCGTCGCTTTGAAGATAAAGTGGTTAAAAAAGATATTAAAATGGTGCCTTATAAAATCGTCAAAGCTGATAACGGCGATGCATGGGTTGAGATTAAGGGCGATAGCAAAGCTGCGCCGCAGATTTCTGCTGAAATCCTAAAGAAGATGAAGAAAACGGCTGAAGACTATCTGGGTGAAAAAGTAACTGAGGCGGTTATTACCGTTCCAGCTTATTTTAATGACTCACAACGTCAAGCAACCAAAGATGCTGGGCGAATAGCTGGATTAGACGTAAAGCGTATTATTAATGAGCCAACAGCCGCGGCGTTGGCTTATGGTATGGATAAAAGTGCAGGTGATAGTGTTGTTGCTGTTTACGATCTGGGTGGTGGCACTTTTGACATCTCGATCATTGAAATAGCTGATGTCGACGGTGAAAAGCAATTTGAAGTATTAGCAACTAATGGTGACACATTTCTAGGTGGTGAAGACTTCGATATGCGCTTGATCGAGCATTTATCAGATGAATTCAAGAAAGACAGTGGCATTGATTTACATGGCGATCCATTGGCAATGCAGCGTCTAAAAGAGTCTGCCGAGAAAGCAAAAATCGAGTTGTCGTCGAGCCAGCAAACGGAAGTTAATTTACCTTATATTACCGCTGATGCTACCGGCCCAAAGCACTTGGTTGTTAAGTTGACTCGCGCCAAGCTTGAATCATTGGTCTTAGATTTGGTTGAACGTTCATTGAAACCGCTCCAGGTCGCTCTAGACGATGCAAAGCTTGGGAAAAATAAGATAGATGAAATTATCTTAGTGGGCGGTCAGACTCGTATGCCTTTGGTGCAAGAAAAAGTAACCGCCTTTTTCGGAAAAGAGCCGCGAAAAGATGTTAATCCCGACGAAGCAGTCGCCGTTGGTGCTGCGTTACAGGGTGCAGTCTTGTCTGGTGATGTGACTGACGTATTGTTACTTGATGTAACTCCCTTAAGCTTGGGTATAGAAACTATGGGTGGTGTGGCGACACCAGTGATCGAGAAAAACACGACGATTCCGACCAAAAAATCACAAATTT
>Ga0308009_10000795_pt1 | contig 20772 bp, 17 predicted proteins | sample Neamet127_FD_203134 | JGI IMG/M metagenome (GOLD analysis project Ga0308009, IMG submission 203134) | Marine microbial communities from water near the shore, Antarctic Ocean - #127 | ecosystem: Environmental > Aquatic > Marine > Unclassified | place: Southern Ocean | collected 2014-07-24
GGGCGGCTGTTGCCCGCGCCTCAAACCAGGGCGAAAACCGAAAACCCCATAGGCCAGCATCCGCGGCCCGCGGCTTCCTGCTTTGGAGGATATCGTACACCTGCCGGTGCCCGATTTCCTTCACACATCCGGACGTTTTGGTTAGCGATCCGGGGCGCCACAAATAGTCATTCGTTCAGCAAATTCCTGTTTCTCCGTCTCCGACCGGCAACAGGTTTGTGAGCGCGGCTATCCTGAATGGCTCCCGACTTGATCGGTGGGACGACCGCCCTAGGACGAGTTCCTTTTCGGTAAACCGGGGCATTTCGTGACGATCTGCCCGCGATCAGAATCGACGGCTTGAATCTAACCACCGCTTGATATCAATATCCAGAGCCCCCGGCGCCTTCTGCTCTATCAATTGCAGGATCGCGCGAAGATCCTCGTCGTAGATTTCTCCGCCAACCAACGCGAAGACTTCACCATCATATTCGTCGCTTTGCCGATAGACATGGGCGAACTCGAAAGGCGTGAAGCGATTGCCGTAGCTGATCGACCGCGCACTTCGTTCGCCCGTGACGGCGGCGATATCATCGAACGCGATCCGGAGTACCCGCCGCCGTTTCAGTTTCCAGTTTAGACCGTGCGGCCGCATATATACCGCCTGATCGTCGTAGCCGACCCGGTAGCCGCGATCGAGATACTCGATCAGCACCGTGCCGCCGAACAACAGCAGCGCCATCCAAACAAATCCCCATTCGTCGCCTTTAAATACCGGAAAGAAGGAAAATATCACAAATAAAACGCCGAACCACCGATACAGACCGGTCGATGCGCTTCGCCGCCATTGGAACCATAGCTGATTTGAACCTAGCATCGTGTCTTCTTCCTAGAGCACGCACGAGGGGCATACACTCGCATTCCCATTGCCTGAATTAACGGATGAAAAAACCAAGTGCATTCTCGCTCACCCGCCATTTTGAGGAAAGGCGGCAGCGCCTCGCAATGTCGGCTATCGCCATCAGGCTTCCTATAAGCGGGCGATCCGCTTTCCTTCCCATTCCGGCTATTCCGCTTTCGAGCCGTTGGCGAGCGTAAGCCGTCGTTCGTTTTGTGTCGGCAGGGGAGCTCGAACGTCACCGCTAATGAGCTAATGATCAGCCGCTTCCTCAGCGCTTACAGTTGGTCGAAACAACTGATTGTCCAGACCTTGGGTCGTAACGGTACCGTCTTATTCGCGCCGTCTCCCAATGCCGGGCAGTGTCGGCGCGTTTTGGCCGTCGGTCATTGCGATGGGCGCTATAGATCCGTCGGTGCCATAGCGAACATGGTCGATCGCCACCTGGCGCTCGCCCTTCAACGGTCCGGTACCGGATCGCTGGTCCCAGCGGTGATATATGATGAGCCAATCGCCTGCCGCCGTTCGGACGAAGCTGTGGTGGCCCGGTCCCTGATGGGACGCATCGCTTTTGAGAATCTCCCCCCGATAGCGCCACGGGCCGATCGGCGAGCGAGCCGTTGCGTAATGGACCGAGTAATCTGGGCGATCCCAGTGACCGTGGCTGTACGACAGGTAATAGACCCCGTTGCGCTCGTGCATGAACGCGCCCTCGGTGAAATTGCGAGGCTGGTCGACCGGGACTTCCCGCGCGAGGCTGACCATGTCGCGACCGAGTTCCCAGACACGCAGCCTCGCGCCCGCGCTGCCGCCGGCGTAGAGATAGGCCTTGCCGGAACGCGGATCGACGAAGACCATCGGATCGATTGCCTCGAACTGTCCGTTCGCCTGCCGCCCGCCCGTCACCAAAGGCCGGCCGCTGTCACGATAGGGGCCCTGCGGCGCGTCCGCGACGGCGACGCCGATCCGGCTCGGAGTCGGGTTCTGTGGCCCGACCGAATAATAGAGATACCATTTGCCGCCGCGTGTCGCGACGCCCGGCGCCCACAGGAAATGCGCCTTCGCACCGTCGTCGCCGATCCAGCGGATCTGATCACGGCGCAATATCTCGCCACGGCTGGCCCAGGTCTGGAGATCGCGCGACGAGAAGGCACCGAACCGGTCCGCGGCCCAGCTTCCACCCGGACCGCCGGTCGGAAAGATCCACATCTCGCCGTCGATCATCATCGCGTGCGGGTCGGCGCCTTGGAACACTGGGTTGCGCGCAGTAGCTGCCGCCACCGTAACCAATGCGACCCCGATCGCGCTCGCGATCCACGGTGCCCGACGCCGCGTCATTGCGCTGGCTGCCCGGACTCGAGCACCAGCACCGCGTCGAGAACTGCGGCCGTGAGGCCAATCCGCCTGAAATCCGCACGCTGCATGAGTATATCTCCTATGATTGCTGTGTCAGGTCAGAACCGAAATCGTACGCCGAGCGAATAGGTGCGTTCGAGGTAGAAGATCTGGCGTGCGAACTGGTCGCCGGCGTCGTTGAACTCACGATAGCGCCGGATCGGATTGCCCAGCACGTTGACGATGTCGAATGCCAGCGTGACGCTCGGCACCGGCGTGACCGTTGCCGACAGATCGAGCTGTCCGCGCGCTTTCTCGATGACCCCGCCGGTGCGTTGCGCGCCGTTGACGTCGACGTCGAGCGGCTCCTGGCTGTAATATTGCACGAAGTCCGAGCGGAAATTATACGCGACCCGCGCCGAGAAGAACGGGCGCTCGTACAGTCCGACCAGATTGTAGGTCCATTTCGATACGCCGTTGAAGCGCTGCTGCTGGCCGGCGACGTTAGGCGACGTCGCGAGCGTCGAGGCGAGATCGCCCTTGGAGTCGACATAGGTACCGTTGGCCTGGAGGCCGAAGCCCTTTGCCCAATTGGGAAGGCCGTCGATGTCGAGGAAACTCGTAAAGCCGACTTCGACACCCTGGAACCGCGTCGCGCCGGTGTTTTCGGGCTGTGTGAAGCGGACGCGACCATAAGTGGGGTCGGTGGTGAAGACCGTCGTATTCGAGATGAAGCCCTGCGCATCGCGCCGGAAGATCGCGCCGGTCAGCGAACCGCTTCGCGAGAAATACCATTCCAGGCTCGCATCGTAATTGTTCGACGTCAGCGGCGAAAGGTTCGGGTTGCCGGCAGTGATGTTGCGCACGTTGCTGTTGGGATCGTTCGGGTTCGGCGGATTGTTCGGATCGATCGTCGGCGGTGATCCGACGGTCAGCGCAGGATTGAGGTCGAAGAAGTTCGGCCGGGTCCGGGTCTGCGTATAGGCGAGTCGGAGCTGCAGCTCGTCGGTGGCGGCGACACGTGCGCTGACGTTAGGCAGGTAGTCGGTGTATTCGTTCTTCGCGGTGACCGGCGTGATGAGGAAATTTCCCGGCGTCTGTTCGTCGCGCAGGAAGCCGCTGATGCGGTTCTTCGTGCGGATCGCCCGCAAGCCGACGACGCCGTCGATGACGATGCTGCCGATATCGAAGCCGTATTTGACCTGGGCATAGGCGGCGAGCGCCTTTTCGTTCGCCCGAAAATTCTCCGACGGGTTGAATTCCGGTCGTCCTGCCGGCGCACCGTAAAAGCTTCGCAGCGCGACGAGATTATCGCGGATGCTGCTCGACGGGATCGCGGTGAAGGTGCGGATGGGGAAGGTGTTGTTGTAGCCGAACCCGGCCAGCGTGGATTCCGTGCTGACCGGCAGCGCGGTGATCGGCAACTGCGCGGGCAGGTTGAAGATGTACGGCGCGCCGCGATCGCGGTTGGCATCGCGGTCATTGTAGCGGACGCCGAACTGCAACCGCTTCAACAGCCCGTCGCCGACATCATACTGGACATCGACGCGCGACTGGATGTCCTTGCCGCCGACCTTGGTATATTCTTGGAAGAAGCCGCGGCTGAGGTAATTGGCCGGGTCTGTCAGGTTGAAGTCGACCAGGTTCAGCGTCGGGCCGCCATCGGTACCGGGGGCTTCGAACACGACGTTGCGCACCGGCGAGCTGCGGAACGTGTAGTCGATGTTGATCAGATCGAAGGTGTAGCTGCTGTCGGTATAGGCCACGTCGCCCGAGATCTGCAGATTGTCACGCTTCCAGATCGCGCCGCCACCGGCCTGGTAGGTGTTGGTCGTGCCGTTGGCCGACCCATAATAGCCGTCGGGTGCATTGGCCCCCGTCACGGTCGCGCTTTGCGCCACGTTCGCGTTGCCGGGACGCGTGGTCAGGTTGGTCAGCTGGAAGTCGGCACCGCCGAAGATCGGGACGAACATGAACCGGTTTGAGTCGCGTCCGCGATACCCCTGGTACAGGCCGTCGACATAGATTTCGAGTTCGGGCGTCGGCTTCCACTGGAACGCCGCGTTGGCGGATGGCCGCCAGCGTCGACCGTAACCCAGGAACAGCGATTGTGCGTCCGGATAGCGGACTCCACCCGCGGTATCCGGCGTGTTCGCCGAATTGGTGGTGCCGACCACCAACGATTGCTCACGCGTGGCATCCAGGAAATTGATGCCGACATAGGATGCGTTGACGAGCAGGCCCATCTCGCCGATCCCGGTATCCCACCGGTCGCTGACGAGCAGGTTGCCGTTCCACGACATCTTGCCCGATTGTTGCCAGTTCACCCCGTTCAACGACCCCGACAGTTCGAAGCCGTTGAAATCGAATGGCCGGCGACCGCGAACGTTGACCTGACCGCCGATGCCGCCTTCGATCAGGTTGGCGGTACCCGATTTATAGACCTCGAGCGCGGCGACCGTGCCGGCAGGGAAATCCTGGATCTGGACGAAGCGGCCTTCGGCGGTGAAGATCTCGCGGCCGTTATAGGTCGTGCTGAGATCGGGCAGGCCGCGCACCGTGACACCCGCCGACTCGCCGCCGCCACGCGTCACCTGCACGCCCGATACCCGCGCGAGCGCGGACGACGCGAACGTGTCCGGCAGCTTGCCGATATCCTCGGCGACGATCGCATCGACGATGCCGTCCGAATTGCGCTTGATCGCCTGCGCCGACTGGAGGCTGCGACGAAGGCCGGTCACGACGATCTCGTCACCGCCCTCGGTCGGGCTTTCCTGGACCGACGGCTGGGGGGCGGCGGGGTTGGCATTCTGGTCCGATGCCGTGGTCGGCTTGGGCAGATCCTGGCCGCCGGCCCTGGCCTGTGTGGCGCTGGAAGTCTGTGCGGTTGCCGGCGCCACCGTGGCGATCGCTGCGGCGGCCACGGATGCGCAAAGGCGTGCTTTCGCTTTCATGTCTCTCTCCCCCTTAGTGTCGCTGGTTTTCCATGCGACTTGGCGTCACGCTAAAACGATCAAACCGCGCAATCAATCCTTTTGTAGGACAAGAGTGGTGGATTCTTCGCGGGGGTCTGGTCGATGCGAGCATTGGCCCGCGCGCGTTGTCGAGGATGCGGAAAAAGCACCGCGGTCAGTCGGTATTTCGAGAGGCTCTGCCGAACTCGGGGTAGGCTCACGTTGATCGATACGCTCGGGCCCGCTCCCTCGTTGCCGCGACCTGACTCTACGATTAAACGGTTTACGGAATTCGAATGGCCAGATCGGATTCCGCTTGCCTCATGACTAGAAACGGTAATCATATCATACACCTGCTATGGTACGTCGCGATGCAGATGGGGGCATTGGTAGGGGAGTTGGAGTGTCTCTAACGATGGAACAAGCCCAGCTCGTGACGCAGAGCTATGCGCTAATCGCGCAATCTCCTCGCTCGTATTCCGAACTTTTCTATCATCGATTGCTCCTGGATCACCCCTTTGCCCGAGCGCTCTTTCCCGACGATATGACACACCAGATCGTCATATTTGCCAAAACGATGGACGTTCTCATTGAGAACGTTGAAAATCTCGATAGCCTACGCCCAACATTATCGGATTTGGCCAAAAGGCATGTCCAATACGGCGTCCGCGCATATCAATACGCGGCAGTTGGAAAAGTATTGATCGACACATTCGAGGAAATATTAGGGATCGGATTTACTCCAGATATCCGTCAGGCGTGGGAGGCCGTCTACGAAGAAACTGCGGGCACCATGATTGCGGATGCGTATTGCGACCCGGGACACACTCCTTTGGACTGATACCGTCTCGCCGCTCACGAGAATGATAATTGGATTTGTGGAGCGGAAGGAATGTTGCCGATGTTAGGGCAGTACGCGCCACCGATGGCGGTGAGCTGCAGTATCGACGGGCGATTATAATGAGTGTCGTCAGTTTCAAGCGATATAAGGCGAAGCTTGTCGTACAAGACAATGGGAACAGCGAGTAGATCGAACGGCCGCGACTCGAGGTAGATTTTTGATGGAGCCGAGCCGGTGACGTCCATTTTGCCAAATACGGTCGGATCGCGGGGTGCGAGGCGTTTGGCTGTATGGGGAACGTTCGCTGTAATCCTTATATCGCCCCTCGTGGCGATGCGATTTACGGACGAAGTGCGTTGGGACCAAGCCGATTTCGTAGCGGCCGCGGCGCTGCTTATTGCCCTCGGTATAGTTTTTGAACTAGCCTCTTTGCTGGTTCATCGAACGCTAACGCGTGTATCCGTGATTGTCGTATCCTCGGTTATCGTCATGCTCATATGGGCGGATGCCGCAGTAGGCGTATTCTGAGCATAGCGCGTTTGAAGAATTACAGCGCCGGGCGCTTCCCATAACCACAAGGTAACGCTTTGGCGTCAATCAGGGTTCTGGGAGTAGCCTGTGAGACTATCGATATCAGCACGCGTATCCATAGCCAGCACGTCGGTCATCGTGATGGCACTGGCGCTGCTAGCGACCGGCCTTTCAGTCAGCAATAAAATCCATGAGGCGGATCTGCAGATTACGCGGCTTAGCGAGGCGCTCGGCCAAGAGGATCGGCTGGATCAGGCCCAACGTCGGTTGCGTCAAGACATTGGCCGCCTGACTCGCGACGCCGAACGCGGCGTGAAGGTATCCGACGCGAGTTGGACAGACCTTCGCGAGCGGATCGCGGACTTCAAACGGCGTTCGTCGCAAACAGCCTCATCACCTGATGGCAAATCCGAAGTGAGATCGGCTCCCATTAAGGAGGTGCAGCAAGCGGCAGCTGCTTTTGTCATGGTTTCGGGCCAGTTGATTGAAACGAGCCGGTTAAGGCCCTCCGGCATCAAGTCCGCCATGCCTCGCTTCTTGGGCGCGCTAACGGCCCTGGAGACTAGCCGTAGTCAGGCGCGCCGGGCACTCACCTCGGCAATATGGAAGGCGGCGGACCAGAATAGGCGTGAAAGCCGTCGGGACATCGTCTCGGTGTTACTCGGGGGCCTCGTCATCGTGGCGATGGTATTCGGCATGGCCATCTGGCTTCGTCGGAGACTGGTATCACCGATAGCGATCATGGCTGCGCGACTGCGCGAATTCAAAGTGGGTGCGAGCGATGGGGAGGTTCCCGGACTGGAGCGGGCCGACGAGCTCGGCGACCTGGCCCGTGGACTGTACGAATACCGCAACGCTGTGGAGAGCCGCCGGGCCGCCGAACGCCGCGCCGAGTTCCTAGCCAACCACGATATGCTGACTGGCTTGGCGAACCGCCTGCTGTTCGAGAACCGTCTCGCCCATGAACTCGCTCGCAGCGCGCGGACAGGTGACATCGTAGCGGTGTTTGCCGTCGATCTGGACGCATTCAAGGCGATCAACGATCGACTGGGTCATGCGGGTGGAGATCGCGTCCTCAAACGCACGGCAAAGCTCCTGTCTTCGTGTGTCCGTGGCGATGACCTGGTCGCGCGCATCGGTGGTGACGAATTCGCCATCATTCAGGTAGCGCGCTCACAACCCGCGGCGACGGAAGCACTGATTTCGCGTGTCTTCAAGATGGCGTCGGCACCGTCGGACGAGGGCGTCGCCATCAAGATGAGCGTCGGAGTGGCCCTTTCGGAACCGGGTCAGACCGGAGAGGAACTTCACGAACGCGCGGACCTCGCGCTTTATCGCGCCAAGGCCGACGGCAGGAATACGGCGCGGATCTACGACAAGCATTTGAAAGACGAGGAGAGCCAGCGCGTGCAGCTCGCTCGGGATTTGGAAAATGCTATCTCGGCGAATGAACTCCGTCTGGCGTTCCAGCCGATTGCGGACACCGTCTCGCTGGAGATTGTCGCGTACGAGGCGCTGCTTCGCTGGCGGCATCCGAGCTTGGGCGATATACCACCGGACGTCTTCGTACCCATCGCCGAGTCCAGCGGACTCATCGGGACTATCGGTTCATGGATGATCGACCAGGCACTCCGTGCCGCATCGACCTGGGATTCCCAGGTATCCCTGGCGATCAACCTGTCGCCGATACAGTTTCGCTCCGTGAGCCTTGCAGCGGAAATATGCGATCTCTCACGGCATTGGGGCGTCGCTTTTGACCGATTAGAACTCGAAGTGACGGAAAGTGCGACCCTTTTGGGATTTCAGCGCGACAACGTTCTCGCCACGCTCAAGACGTTGCGCGATTACGGTGCCAAGGTCGTAATGGACGACTTCGGAACAGGGCACTCTTCGCTAAGCAATCTTAAGGAGTTTACTTTCGATAAGATCAAAATCGACCGGAGCTTCGTTGCTACGATGGACAGCCATGCTTCGTCATCATCGATCGTCAAGGCGACGATCGGTCTCGGCAAAAGCCTGGGGTTGATCATCGTTGCCGAAGGGGTTGAAACCGACGAACAGCTGTCGATTTTGCGTCAATGGGGGTGTAATCAGGTTCAAGGGTTTTTGATCGGAATGCCTGAGGAATGTCTCGCTTTTGCTTCTGCTGGACAATACTAGCCGGGCCTCAAATTCGGTCTTATCGCAAAGATGAAACAGCCTCCGAAGTTGGAAGCGAGGGCAGGGGCTTGAGCGTACGATTCTGGGTCACACGGTACAGGTCCGGACCGCCTCCGCAAGTGCTGTCAGTGGATCGCCAACAGGCACGAATTCGTGCGCGAAAAAGCCTTGAAAGCCGAGATCGGCAACGCTGCGCGCAACCGCACGCCAATTCACCTCCTGTGTGTCGTCAAGGTTATGGCGCCCAGGAACCCCGCCGGTATGGAAATGGCCGATCCACTGGATATTCTTCCGGATCGTATCGATCAGGTCGCCTTCCATGATCTGCATATGATATATATCGTAGAGGAGCTTGACGCGTGGCGAGGCGACCTCTTTGGCGACGCGCACGCCCCAGCCGGTATGGTCGGCCATATAGTCAGGGTGGTCGACCCTGCTATTCAGCAGCTCGACGCAGATCGTCACACCATAATCCTCGGCGATCTTCTTGACACGGTTCAGGCCTGCGACCGCGTTGTCGGCGCCTTCCGCGTCGGACATGCCGCGCCGATTGCCTGAAAAGGCGATCACGTTGGGCACGCCGGCCTTGGCCGCTTGCGGGATACCAATCCGGAACGCCCGTTCGATCGCAGCATGGTTTTCACGCCGGTTCAAACCATTGGGGATCGTCATGATGTCGGCGGCATAGCCCATCGTACAGCGCAATCCATGCCGGCGCGGCACCGCGTAATCGGCAGGCTCCAGAAGATCGATGCCCTCCAGCCCGATGCGCGCTGCGGCGGCGCACAACTGATCGAGTGGGATATTCTGGTAGCACCAACGGCTGACCGACTGCTTCAGGCGGCCACGACGCGCGGGCGCGGCTGCCATTCCCGAGGTCGCGCCCATGGCGAGAGAAGAAGCGATGACGGTGCGGCGTGTGATCATGCCTGCACAGTAATCTAGAAGACGATGGCGGCAAGGTGCATTGCTGCCTGAAGCCGCTAGCCGCCACCGGATCCTTACCATCCAGCGGATGCGAGAAGCGAACGGGGGCCCTTTCATCGATGGCGATGCTCGTGCGACCAGGGCTCATGCGACCAAAGCCCGAATGCATAGCGAAATTAGCGGTGGGCTAGGTCACCCAAAGCAGCCCTGGCTTGCCAAAGAATACGCGGCGAGGCCAATGTCACGCACATGACGGAGATGCCGGCGATGTCCGATGATCTGCTCGGGCTCGACCTGTCCGGGTCGGCGCTGCTCGGATCGGCGACGCGATGGTGCTGATCGCATCGAGCGTCGGCAAGGGGCTGTTCGACGGCTTCATCGGTGCGGGCTTATCGCCTCTCCTCGTCGCCCGCGTCTCCGGCGGCTTCGGACTGGCGGCGGGCATGACCTCGCTTGCGCTGGGCTATTTCGCCGCGGTCGCCGTCATCCTGGTGATGCGCCGTCCTGTGCTGAACGCCATCGATGCGGTCGCACGGTGATGTTACGGGTTCGCCGCCATCGTTCGTCCAAACCCAAGATGACGGACGATGCCGCGATCAAACGATGGTTCATTCAGGAGGTGCTCCCGCTGGAGCGTGACCTGGTGCGGTTCATCGCCCGGCATTGCCGCAACCAGGACGACGTCGCCGATATCCGCCAGGAAGTGTATGAGCGTGCGCTGACCGGATCGCCGGCCGAGGGTCTGCGCTCGACGCGGGGATATGTCTTCACCATCGCGCGTAACGTGCTGATCGACCGCGCGCGGCGTGCCAAGATCGTGTCGTTCGAGCAGATTGCCGACATCGAGACCGTCGACTGGGACTTGGATCTGTCCGCACAGGACCGACACATGACCGCGCGCGACGAACTGCGTCGCGCGATGTTGGGGCTCGCGCAACTGCCGCCGCGGTGTCGCGAGGTGGTCCGCCTTCGCAAGGTCGAGGGGTTCAGCATCCGCGAGACCGCCGATCAGCTGGGGGTCAGCCATCACACGATCGAGCGTCAGCTGACGCTGGGCCTGCGCGCGCTGGCCAATTTCATGCTCGGTGGCGAAGGCCGGATCAGTCGGTCTCCGATTGCCGTGGCGCCGGTGCACGAGGCCGAGCGATGAGCATCGTACGCGATATCGAACAGCAGGCCGCGCACTGGCTGGTCGCGCGAGAGCAGCCGGAATGGTCCGCCGATGATGCGCACGCCCTGTCGGCGTGGCTCGACGAGAGTATCGCGCACAAGGCGGCATTCTGGCGGCTGGAGGCCGGTTGGCGCGCCGCGGACAGATTGGCTGCCACGCGGGTCGGCAGGCTGGTCGCGCCTGCACGTCGCTGGTTGCCGGCACGAGCCTGGGCAATCGCCGCGTCGGTGGCGATCGTCTGCATGGCGGTATTGGCGATGTGGCAGTTTTTCCCGAGCAGCGTCGATAGCGCGGCGATCCGCGTGGCCACGGCGGTCGGCGACCGTCGTCAGGTCGCGCTGGCGGATGGCAGTGCGGTGACGGTCAACACCGCCAGCACGGTGCGCGCGTCGTTCGCCGGCGGCGAGCGACAGGTCTGGCTCGATCGCGGGGAAGCCTATTTCGAGGTCGCGCACGATCGGCGGCATCCCTTCGTGGTGTTCGCGGGCGGACGCAAGGTGACGGTGCTCGGGACCAAATTCTCGGTGCGTCGCGACGGCGATACCGTCACCGTCGTGGTGGCGGAGGGGCGCGTGCGCGTGGAGGATTCCGATCCGGCCACGCCTGAGCGTGCCGCGATCATCACCGCAGGGGATGTCGCGATCGCACGCGGCCAGTCGATGCTGCTGGCGGATCGCTCTGAAGAGCGCGTGCAGGACGCCTTGTCGTGGCGACGCGGGGTGCTGACCTTCGATCAGGTGACGCTCGAACAGGTCGCGCACGAGTTCAATCGGTACAATCGACGCCAGATCCGTCTGGGCGATGCGCAGGCCGGTAGGATGCGGATCGGCGGATCGTTCGAGGCGACCAATATCGACGCCTTCACGCGGCTTTTGCACGACGCGTTCGGGCTGCGCGTCTCCAACGACAAGGACGGCGTTACGATTAAATCTTGAGCCGGCGTTACGGCTTTCGATCGATGAGACGTCTGGTCTTGTGGCGGCCCGGAGAGGTCGGCGGGACAAGCAGATAAGGGGGGGATATGCGGAACATCCGTACGCTCATGATCGCCGTGGCGAGCAGCGCAATCATCATGGCAGTGCCGGCCGCGGCACAGGCCGAAACGCGTACCGTCGCGGCGGTGCGTGCATTTTCGATCGGCGCCGGCAGCATGAAAGCGGCGCTCGATGCCTGGGCGCGGCAAACGAAACAACAGATACTGTATCGCACCGAGGACGTGCGGACGTTGCGCTCGCCGGGCGTGCGCGGGCGGTTGGGAGATATCGATGCGCTCGATCGCATCCTGGCGGGCTCGGGGCTGAAGATGCACCGCGATGCCTCGGGAGCGGTCGCGATCACCCGTCCGGTCGCCTATGCGAGCGTCGTGGCGCAAGACACTTCGGTCGCGGCGTCCAGCCCGGAGCAGGATCCCAACGCGCAGGATGCGAGCGGCATTCAGGACATCGTCGTCACCGCGCGGCGTACCGAGGAACGCGCGCAGAAAGTGCCCGTCTCGCTGACCGCGTTCACGCAGAACACGATCCGCCAGAAGGGCATCAACACCGCGACCGACCTGCAGAACTTCACGCCCTCGCTGACCGTGGTCGGCAATGTCGCGCGCAACCAGGAAACCTACACGATCCGCGGCATGGGCGGCGGTGGCGGGGCAGGGACCGGCAGCGGCCCTGGCGTAGTCGGCTATTTCGCCGAAGTGCCGTCCTCGGCGAGCGGCCCCGGCAGCTTTTACGATCTGGCCTCGCTCCAGGTCCTGAAAGGTCCGCAGGGCACGCTGTTCGGGCGTAACACCACCGGCGGCGCGGTTCTGCTCGAGCCGGCTCGGCCGAAGATGAATACCGTCGAAGGCTATGTCGAGGGAACGCTCGGTAACCTGCGTCGGCGCAGCATGCAGGGTGCGCTCAACATCCCGGTCATCGACGATGTGCTCGCGATCCGCGTCGCGGGCCAGTTCGACAAGCGCGACGGCTATGTCCGCGACGTGATTACCGGCCGCGACTATCTCAACCGCGACAACTATTCGCTGCGTCTCGGCGTCCAGTTCAATCCGACCGACACGATCAGCAGCTACACCGCAGTCAATTACATCGACGTCGACGAGCATGGCGGTGGTAGCGTCCTGCTCGCGGTCCGTCCCGGCAGTCCCTATGCGGGCGTGCTGCAACCGTATCTGGCGCAGCAGCAAGCTCGCGGTCCGCGTTTGACGTCGAGCGGCGTGAACACGTTCGAGAAGGCCAAGAGCCTGCTCGTGCTCAACAACACGACATGGAACCCGGTGTCCGAGCTGACGATCAAGAACGTCTTCAGCTATGGCCGGACACGGTCGACGAGCGCGAGCGACCGAGACTCCACGCCGCTCCCGATCGCCGATCTGCTCGGTGCCTTTCCCGGCAAGTACAACAACAACCTCCGGACCTTCACCGAGGAATTGCAGGCGCGCTACGACAATGGCCGGTTCTCCTTGCAGGGCGGCGGGTTCTTCCTCGACGAGAAAAGTCCGTCGCCGCTCACCTTCCTGACGGTCAATCCGTTGCAGGCGGGCGGCATCCTCGGCGGTGGCCCGATCATACTGCCGGGGTTCGCACAGGCACTTCTTGGGGTGAACGGCCCGCTACTGCCCGCGCTCAACATTCAGCCGGATGCGTCCGTGCGCGGGCGCAGCAAGGCGTTGTACGCGCAGGCGCAATACAAGATCGTCCCGACGCTGACCGCGACCGCCGGCTTTCGCTGGACCTGGGACAGCTTTGGCGGCGATATCGAGAGCTATCAGGACGCGCAGAGTTACCAGGTGTTCAACCGCCTCGCGGCTCTGGGCCTGCTTTCCCCGGCGCAGGCGGCGCAGGTCATCGGCCTCAACGCCAATCTGTGCGTGTACGACGCCTTCCTCGCAGTGGCGGCCGGCGGCTTTCCGACGCGCAAATATCCGAACTGCACCAAGCCGACGTTCAGCGGCAAGAGCGACGGGCCGACCTGGCAATTGGGGCTCGACTGGCAGGCCGATCCCGAGACGCTCCTGTATGCGGTGTCGCGGCGTGGGTATAAATCGGGCGCGAACAACCCGATCGTCACGCTGTTCCTCGGCAGCGATTATCCGCTCGCGGCGGTCAAGCCCGAGCGGGTGACCGATGCCGAGGTCGGTCTGAAGCGCGACTGGACGATCGGCGGCGTGAAGGCGCGCACCAACATCGCGGCGTTCTACACCTGGTTCAACGATGTCCAGGTGATCCAGCGGGCCGCGATCGCGGGGGCCGACATCCTCGCCAACGCCAACAAGGCGCGCGTCATCGGCCTCGAGTTCGAAGGGCTCATCATCCCCGTCGAGCCGCTGACGATCAGCGGCACCTATTCGTATAACGACGCCAAGTTCCTCGACTACATCACCATTCCGATCCCGGCGATTCCGTCGGCTCTGACCGCGGCACAGCCGTCGCGCAATCTGTCGAGCACGCCGTTCACCTACGTCGCGCGGCACAAGTTCAGCCTCGACGGGCGTCTCGCACTGCCGATTCCGGCTGCCGAGGGCGACATGGCGATCCGCGCGACCTATTCGTGGCAGTCGCGCCAGCGCGTCGCGCCCGATGCGCAGCCATTCGATACGATCGCGTCCTATGGTCTGCTCAATCTCCGGCTCGAATGGAACCAGATGCGCGGCGCGCCGCTCGACCTCGCGATCTACGGCACCAACGTGCTCGACAAGGCCTACCGGATCACCGCCAACACCGGGTACAACAACTCGGGGTTCAGCAATTCGATCTACGGGGAGCCCGCACAATACGGCCTGTCGCTGCGGTATCGCTTCTGATGCGCGCGCGCTTCGGGACCATCATCGTGGCGATGCTGATGACGTCGTGTGCCTCGCCGCCCGAACGGCGTGCGCTGTCATCCACGCAGCAGCAGCTGGTCGAAAGGATGGCAAGGGCAGGGGCCGCGTCGATCGACGCCAATGGCCGCGCCGATGGCGGCATGAGCGTCGCCGGCACGCTGGAGGGGCGCGCGTTCGGCATCGCCGTCCCCGCCCGGTGGAACGGGCAGGCGGTGCTGTTCGCCAATGGCTATTCGATCCCGGGGACGCCGGTGTCGGTTCCCGCCGATCCGGTCGCCAAGGACCCGTCGGGCGGGTTCCTGACGGCCGCCTACAAGGACGGCTTTGCGGTCGGCCAAAGCGCCTTTGACAAGCCGGCGATGGCGGTGAAGAGCGGGGTGGCCAACACGCTCCGGCTGCGGGGCTGGTTCGAACGTCTCGGCACGCGCCGCTTCTACCTTGGCGGCGCGTCGATGGGCGGCAACATCGTCATGGCGCTGATCGAACAGCATCCCGGCGCCTTTGCCGGCGCGATGAGCGCGTGCGGCGTCACCGGCGACTGGGACAGCGAAGTGGGTAGCCTCGTCGATCTGCGCGCCGCCTATAATTTCTACACCCGCGGCACAAAATACGAACTGCCCGGCAATCCCGACATCGCGGAGAACGGGCTGTCGCCGACCCCGCCGGCGGGCCTGGGGTTCGTCCGGACCCCGTGGCTGTTCTGGCAGATCAAGAAAATGAGCGGCGTGATCGCCGACCTGTTCAAGGCCGCGCGGGCCGATCCGAACGGTCCAGAGGCCAGGATGATCGCGCGCATCGCCTCGGTCGCGAAGGCGGATGCGGACCCCGCCAGCTTCATCTTTCCGATCATGACCGCGATGGTCAGCATGGAGGACATGCGGGCGAGCTTCGGCGGTGTCGTCTACGGCAATGTCGGCAAGGTCTATGACAGCTCGCTGCTCGACGCGCAGGAGAAGGCTGCGCTCAACGCCGGTATCCAGCGCATCGCCTCGGACGCGTCCGCGCGCGCCTTCGCGGTCGAATGGCACCGCTCGACGGGGCGCTTCACGACGCCGCTGATTGCGGTGCACAACCGCCACGACGGGCTCGTCTTCGCGCAGCAGGCGCTCCTGCTCGGCCAGCGCGTCCGGGCGGCGGACAATCAGGCGCATCTGTTTCAACTCTGGGCGCCGTCGCTGCAGAAGGACATTCCCGGCACCGGCCTGAAGGGCTGGGCGCATTGCGGTTTCAACCCGCGCCAGGCGGGGGTGTTGTGGACCGAACTGCACCGCTGGGTCGACAGCGGCCGCAAGCCGGCAGCGGGTGTATACTGACATGGCGGGCATGATCGATCGGCGCCAGGCACTCGCGCTCGGCGCCGCGGCAATCGCGACCCCGGCGGTTGCACGCGGTTCGCGCGACGCCTTCTTGTGGGGCGCGGCGACCGCGGGGCACCAGGTGGAGGGCAACAACGTCAACGCCGACATCTGGCTGCTCGAACAGATGAAGCCGACGCTGTTCGCCGAACCGTCGGGCGATGCGTGCGACAGCCTGCACCGCTGGGACGAGGACGTCGCGATCGTCAAGGCGCTCGGGCTGACCGCCTACCGCTTCTCGGTCGAATGGGCACGCATCGAACCGGCCGATGGGCAGTTCAGCCAAGCGTTTCTCGATCACTACGCGCGCATCGTCGACCGCTGCCGCGCGTCGGGGCTGGCGCCGGTCGTCACCTTCAATCACTTCACCACCCCGCGCTGGTTTGCCGCCCGTGGCGGGTGGGAGGCGCCGGACGCGCCGACGCTGTTCGCGCGCTATTGTGACCGGGTGGCGCGGGCGATGGCGCACGGTATCAGCCATGCGCTGACCTTCAACGAGCCCAACCTGTCGATCGGCGGGCCGTGGTCGCGGTTCCAGCCCAGCGCCAAGATGCGCGAGACCACGCAGGCGATGATCGCTGCCGCCGCGAAGGCGTCCGGCTCGGATCGGTTCTCGCTGCTCAATGGCGGCGATCCGACGCCGATGATCCCCGGCGTACTGCGGGCACATCGCCTCGGTCGCGCGGCGATCAAGGCGGTGCGCGGTGACCTTCCCGTCGGGCTGAGCCTCGCGATTTCGGACGATGTCAGCATCGGTGGCGACAAGTTGCTCGCCGCCAAGCGACGCGCGTCCTACGAACCGTTCTTCGAGGCGGGGCGCGATGATGATTTCGTCGGGGTGCAGACCTATGAACGCACCTATCTCCGTGCGGACGGCCCTGCGGATGCGCCGAAGTCCATCGAACGGCGTGCCGACGGCAAGCCCTATGAACCCGGCGCGATCGGCGGCTCGGTCCGCTACGCGCACAGGGCGACCGGCAAGCCGATCCTCGTGACCGAGAACGGCATCGACGCGAGCGACGACCGGGAGCGCGCCCGTTTCATTCCCGACGCGGTCGCCGCGGTCGAGGCTGCGCGACGCGATGGTGTGCCGGTGCTCGGCTACATCCACTGGTCGCTGCTCGACAATTTCGAATGGTTCAGCGGTTACAAGCCGCGCTACGGTCTCGTCGCGATCGACCGCGCCACGTTCAAGCGCACGGTCAAGCCAAGCGCGCATGTGTTGGGGAAAATCGCGCGCGCCGGCGGCACCAGATGAAGCGCGACCATGCTTTCCTTCGGGGCACTACGATGACGCGCTTTCCTTCGCCGACACAGGGAGATGACACGATGATCCGTTGGCTGATGCCGTTCGCCCTGCTCGCCACGCCCCTGGCGGCGCAAGCGCCCATGAACCAAGCGCCGGTGAAACAGGTGCCGGGGTTCAGTCTTCCGCCGTCCAACCAGCTCAGCGATGCGGCGCGGCGGGTGCTCGTCCGCATGGATGCCGCGACCGCGCCCGACACGATCAAAGGCGATGTCGCCAGGCAGCGCGTCTTCTACGGCAAGTGGAACGACGATCGGCTCGCGGAGGTGCGACGGCGTTTCCGCACGACGGTACGCCATGGCATGATCGGCGACGTCGGCGTCGACATCGTCGAACCCACCGACGGCGTTGCTTCCGGCAATACCGCCCGCGTTCTTATCAACGTGCATGGCGGCGCGTTCATGTGGGGGGCGGGCAGCGGCGCGCTGATCGAGGCGATCCCGATCGCCGCGACGATGCGCATCCGCGTCGTGACGGTCGACTACCGACTGGCACCCGAACATCGCTACCCCGCTGCGTCCGAGGACGTGACGACGGTCTACCGCGATCTGCTCAAACGCTATCGGCCCGAGAATATCGGCATCTACGGCTGTTCGGCGGGCGGCATCATAACCGCGCAGGCGACCGCGTGGATCGGCAAGCAGGGTCTGCCCCGCCCGGGGGCGATCGGGACTTTCTGCGGGACCGGCGCCGCCTACAGCGGCGACAGCCCGTATCTCGCGCCCGCGCTCGCCGGGAATGCGCCACCCGCAATTCCCGCGCTGCCGGCGACGCTGCCCGTCAGCTACATGGACGGCGTACCGGCGAGCGACCCTCTCGCCTATCCGCTGTCGTCCGATATCCAAGTCAGGGCGATGCCGCCGACGCTGCTGCTGGCCGGCGGACGAGACTTCGCGGTCAGTGCGTTGACGCTCGCGCACCGCCGCCTCGCTGCTGCGGGCGTGGCCAGCGAGCTGCACCTGTTCGACGGCCTGCCGCACGCATTTTTCATGTGGCCCGACATGCCCGAATCCGAGGAGGCCTACGCGACGATCGCGCGCTTCTTCGACCAGCATCTCGGTCGTCGGCCGCACTGACACCATCCCCTTTTCCGGAGATATCCATGCCGCTTCGCCTCGTCGCCCTGCCGCTCGCGCTTCTGGCAGTCACGTCCAGTGCCGCCCAATCTCCGTCAACTTCGCCGCCGTCCGTCGCTGGCTCGGCAGCACCCTTAACCTCGGCGCAGACCGCGCTCGTCGAGAAGGCGCGGCGCAATGGGGCGGCCGATGTCGTGGCGCGTCCGGCGTCCGGTGGCGGCATGACGCTCGTGGGTACGCTCGAGGGCGATCAGTTCGCGGTTGCCATCCCGGCCGGTTGGAACGGCGACGGGCTCGTCTATGCGCACGGCTATTCGACGCCGGGGACGCCTGTCGCGGTAGCGGAAGACCCGGTCGCCGCGAGTACCGGTGGCGGACTGATGCGGTTCGCCTATGAGGACGGCGTCGCAGTCGGCCACAGCGCCTATGACAAGGACGGGCTCGGCGTGGAGACAGGGACGCTCAACACCAAGCGGCTGCGCGACTTCCTCGTCAAACTGGGTGCGCGCCGCGTGTATGCGGCGGGGGATTCGATGGGCGGCGGCATCGTCGTCACGCTGCTCGAGACCTATCCTGGCGCCTTTGCCGGCGGGCTTGCGCGGTGTGGCGTGGTCGACAGCTGGAAGACGTTGCTCGGTCGCCTCTACGACATGCGCGCCGCCTATAATTTCCTGACCCGCGGCACGCCCTACGCAATCCCCGGCGAGCAGGACATTCGTCGCTCCGCCATTTCTTCTGTACCACCGCCCGGCTTTAAGGGTGACCCGAAAGCCTATGGCTGGGCCCAGCTGACCAAGGTGGCGACGCCGGTCCTGGCGCTCTACGCCGCCGCACAGAAGAACCCCGGCGGACGCGAGGCGCGGATCGTGGCGCAGGTGGCGGCGATCGGCGGATATGCGGTCGATCCCGGCGCGCTCGCCTTTCCGTTGCTGACCGCGGCGCTCGGCGCCGAGGACATGGCGGCGACGACCGGGGGGCAGCCTTACGGCAACATCGGCAAGGTCTACGCAGACCCGACGATGACCGCCGCCGAGGCAAAAGCGCTGAACGACGGCATACAGCGCGTCGCCGCAACGCCGGCCGCGCTCGCCTATCTCACCCGCTGGCACGAAGCGACGGGGCGTATCGCCGACCCACTGGTGACGATGCACAATCGGATCGATTCGCTGGTCCCCTATGCGCAGGAGACGGCGCTGAAGGCGACGGTCGCCAGAGCCGGACGCAGCGCCAACCTCGCCGAATACCCGGTAGCACCGCTCCGCGCGCCGCTGCCGGTCGGCGGCGTGGAAGCCTATACGCATTGCGGATTCACGCCGGACCAAACCAAGGCTGCTTGGCGCGCGTTGCGGGATTGGGTGGCGACCAACAAGCGCCCTGCAGCCGATGCCGTGAAATAATACTGCTTGCGTGGCGGCGAGCGCCAGGAGCCGTAGTCCGCAGTCAAGTGCGGCCGGTTGCGGCCGGTGCGTTCTGCAACCGTCAGCAGTGGATCAAACATCGGGGGATACGGACCTAACGTTGATGAAATCCGCATCTATTGGTCTTCCGCATCGTTGAATTCAGGGCGTATTTTCTTTTGAGCGGAGTAATCCCCAAGCGCGTCAACATTCGGCATCGTGCCGAAGTGGATGGTTGGTGCCGAAGGAAGATTATCGCGGCTCGCCGTTTCAAAAGCGGCCGCCTCGGTCCCGAGCTTGCGATGTTCATGTCGTGCAGCGGTCACGGCGCGGAGATGAACGATCGGCCGTAGTTGGGGAGCCGGAGAGGGCGCGTGACCGCCCACAACTGGGCCGGGCTGGCCAGCGTCGGCCTTGACGGACCGGTTGCAGGCGACCCGCATGATGCGGTGAAAGAGGCCGGCGCTGGTTTCCGCTCGATCGCAGAGCCGATGGTGGACACCACCTCGCAATTTGCCGAGGTCATCATCGCCGTGCTGGGTGTTGCGGCGAGCTACGGTCGATCAGGCGACAATATCGAGGCTGTATCGAGCGGATCGCTGAACGGCCAGCTCCGGGGAAGGAAAGCGGTCGGGCTGCTAATCTCTTCGGAAGCAGAGAATGCAGACGGGGATCGGAGATAGCACGATCAATGCGAACACGATCGACCCGCCTACGTCACCTCCAAGTTCAAATCCAAAGAACGCAAACGTAAACCATGCCATTGCGATGATGACGAGCGTGTAGCAGATCGCCACGATCCGAGCCGAGATGTCTGCTTTACCGGTCATCTGTGCGACGATACCGAATGAATGACCGTCCACAATTGGGAGCGGCATACTTCCCTTCAAACGTCTGCGATTGTGAAGGAAATCGGGCACCGGCAGGTGTACGATATCCTCCAAAGCAGGAAGCCGCGGGCCGCGGATGCTGGCCTATGGGGTTTTCGGTTTTCGCCCTGGTTTGAGGCGCGGGCAACAGCCGCC
>Ga0308009_10000799_pt1 | contig 20687 bp, 21 predicted proteins | sample Neamet127_FD_203134 | JGI IMG/M metagenome (GOLD analysis project Ga0308009, IMG submission 203134) | Marine microbial communities from water near the shore, Antarctic Ocean - #127 | ecosystem: Environmental > Aquatic > Marine > Unclassified | place: Southern Ocean | collected 2014-07-24
ACCAAATTCGGACCGGCCAAAGTGGCACGCAGATCATAAGTTTCAACGCCCGAATTTTTTAGCAACTTGCGGTAAACACTTTCTAAGCGGTCCAGCTCATTCTCAAGGTTTACGCGAAATGATGGCCAGTCAAAGCTGCCTGCCTGAACATCCCAACCATAGGCAGCCGCTTGTTTCATCGCTGGCGCGTAGGTAGAAGCGAAGACCATCAGCTTTTTAGGCACACAACCTCTGATTACACAGGTGCCGCCGTAACGGCTTTCCTCAGCCATGCCCACTTTGGCACCAGCATCAGCGGCCGCCACACGCGCAGCACGCACGCCACCCGAACCGCCACCGATCACAAAAAGATCATAATCAAAAGACATCTTCATCTACTTCATCTACCTAAATCGTTTATAAATCTCACCAACTTAAACATTATCCAATAAGGTTCGTAGCATTAATTTTTTGATTGCTCTTCAACTGTGCCGTCGCTCGCGCCTAGCACTATCAGATCACAAATATCAACAAATAATCCATTTTCAACAACCCCCGGCACCTGATTGAGCGCAACAGCCAATTTTTTAGGGTCTCCAATCTTACCCAGATGCAAATCTAGGATATAATTGCCTTGATCCGTCATAAAAGGTGAACCCCCGGCCATACGCATGGTGATATCACAGCCCGTTACATCTTGTGCAGCTATAAGTTCAGAGATCTGACCTTGCGATGACTTTAGACCAAAGCCTAACACCTCGATAGGTAAAGGAAACTGGCCCAAATGAACGACGCGCTTATCAAAGCCGGCTATCACAATCATCCTATCGCTAGCAGAGGCCACAATTTTCTCCTGCAGCAAAGCCCCACCGCCACCTTTAATCAAACTCAAATTGGCGTCAAACTCATCAGTGCCATCAATTGTGATATCTAGGCGGCCGGCTTCATCCAGTGTGATTACTTCAAGACCTAGCTCACGCGCCAAATCCGCAGTTCGGGTAGAAGTTGGCACCCCTTGAATGCGTAAGCCTTCCCTTTGCACCCGCTCCGCTAAGCATCGCACCATCCAGGCAGCCGTTGACCCGGTACCTAAGCCCAATTTCATGCCATCTTCAACAAATTCAACCGCCCGTTTGGCCGCCACATATTTAGCCTTATCCGCGGATGATAATTCTACAAACATTGAATGCGACTCCCCGAGTTTTTCTCTGTATAAACCGAACCAGACAGCGGGCGCGAGGCCCGATTTAACCAATTTTGTGCTGCACAGGCGCAGACTATAGCGAATGGGTCGTATTTTCACTGGTGCCAAATGTCCAAGCGTGGTCAACGCAATCTATCTAGACCTGCGAGGCACTCATGTTTTTGTCTGTATTCGATATGTTCAAAGTTGGCATTGGGCCAAGCTCTTCGCATACCATGGGCCCTATGGTTGCTGCAGGGATGTTTTTGGACCTTCTGCGAAATAGCCCCTTTGAGCCTGCAGGCGTCAGAGCTCGGCTGCATGGCTCTCTGGCATTTACCGGCGTTGGCCATGCCACAGACCGAGCCACACTTCTGGGACTTGCGGGTTTTTTGCCTGCTACATTTGACGCCGCAAAGGGCGAAGCAGCCCTCCAAGCTATGAAGCAAGATAAGGTTGTGCATCCTGAGGGTCTGCCCATTCTTAGATTAGATCCAGCCCAAGATATTTTATTTGACTATGGCCCGGCACTCCCTGGGCATGCCAATGGCTTAGTCCTAATGGCTACTGATGCGCAGGAAGATGTAATTTTGCAGCAAACCTACTATTCAATAGGTGGTGGTTTCGTTGTGACCGCAGAAGATATAGAAAGTGGCACTGCGACCGGGGACTTGGAACCCTACCCCCATGAGTTTAACTCTGCGGATGAACTACTAGAAATCTGCGCCAAACACGGCAAATCTATCGCCGATATCAAACGTGAAAACGAGTTGAGCCGCCGCAGTGCGACAGAACTCGAAGAGGGGTTGGCTCGGCTTTGGGAGGTAATGACCAATTGCATCGATCGCGGATTAGTGCGCGATGGAATTTTGCCTGGTGGCCTGAATGTGAAGCGCCGCGCCAAAGGGATCCACGACGCACTGCTAGCGGAGCGTGGGATGAACATGTCAGCGCCACATACCATCAACGATTGGATGAGCGTCTATGCCATGGCGGTGAACGAAGAAAACGCGGCCGGGGGTCAAGTGGTTACCGCGCCCACAAACGGTGCGGCCGGGGTTGTACCCGCGACAATTCGATATTGGCTAGACCACGTACCCGGTGCTTCGCCGCGCAAAGTTCCAGAATTCATTCTAACCGCTGCCGCCATTGGTGGGTTGATCAAATTCAACGCTAGTATTTCTGGTGCTGAATGCGGTTGCCAGGCTGAAGTAGGCAGCGCAGCCGCTATGGCGGCCGCAGGGCTCTGTGCAGTTTTGGGCGGTACACCTATGCAAGTAGAAAATGCAGCAGAAATTGCATTGGAGCATCACCTTGGAATGACTTGTGATCCAGTCAAAGGCTTGGTGCAAGTACCCTGTATCGAGCGGAACGGGCTGGGCTGCATCAAAGCAGTATCGGCCGCAAGCTTGGCCATGCGCGGGGATGGTATCCATCTTGTTTCATTGGATGCTTGTGTGGAAACAATGCGCCAAACTGGAGTAGATATGAATGCGAAATATAAAGAAACTTCACTGGGTGGGCTTGCGGTGAATGTTCCCAACTGCTGAAATAAAATAGAATATAATTTGAGAGCACTCTAATGCCTAAGGACAACACCCGATTAGGGCTATTGATGATGATAGGGTTTTGCGCCCTGGCTCCAGCCAGTGACGCCTTTGCAAAAATCCTCGGTGATGGCATTCCCGTACTGCAGGTAGTCATCGCGCGGTTTATGGTCCAGTTGCTCCTAATCCGGCGCAACCTATGGACCAAACGCCGCGACACTTGGATGAGCGGCAACAGAATTGGCTTAGTGATTTTGCGCTCAGTATTACTTCTAGTGGCGGTTTCCTTTTTATTTTTATCGTTGCGCTACCTGCCTTTGGCCGATGCCGTTGCCATCGCTTACGTAATGCCATTTTTGGTCTTGGGGGTCGGATGGCTGAGCGGTGATCGAGCCAGTCCACTCACTTTAGGACTTTGCCTCCTAGGCTTTGTGGGCACGTTGATGGTGGTTCAGCCTAGCTTTTCTGATATTGGTTGGCCTGCACTCCTACCAATCGCAGTCGCCATTTTTTTCACAGGGTTTATGTTCACCACTAGAAAAATATCCAAGTACATTGACCCCATCGATCTGCAAGCAGCAAATGGTATTTGCGCAATGGCGATTCTCTTGCCCATCGCCATTTTTGGTCACGCAATGGAAATTCCACTATTGACCCTTGTACCAGTCAGTCATGTCCAGCTGTTATATTTATTTGGTGTAGGCATACTTGGCACCTTAGCGCACCTTATGATGACTTGGGCTTTGCGGTTTGCCTCAGCGCCAACCGTGACCCCTGTACAATATCTCGAAATCCCATTTGCGACACTTTATGGTTGGTTCATTTTTAAAGATTTTCCTAATGGGCTTGCTGCCTTGGGCATTGTTATCACAATTACCGCAGGACTTTTGGTGCTTCGCTACTCCAAAAATTCAGTTGCGTAGAGCATCCAACACTCTGGGTAGATGGCACGCAGGCATTATTGCCAACAAGCCGGGGCCGTCGACCTGAACGTGAAGTAACTCACCATTTGACATGTTGGACGTAGCAATTTGGCCTGTGGGACGCATTTCGACATCGTCTAGCGGCCACTTTACCCCCCGCAAGGTTACTTGAACGGGCAGCATTGGATAAAAACCCAAAGGCGAGTGAGCATCTAACTCCATCTGAAATTGCGCTGGTACCACGAATACTAATTGATCCTCATCGATCAACACGACTGGCCTTGGCTCTTTAAGTAAAGCAGAAAAGGCGGCCAGTTGATGATCTAGACGCCCACCCAAAAAACCCACACCCAGAAATATATCCGCGGCACAGACCCGCAGGCATTTTTCGAAATCTGTTGTTTCTTGATCATCGATTTTTGCGATAGCCTGCGTTGCAGGCAAATCTACCTGTGAATCCATATCGCCAACAACTAGCGCAACATTTAAGCTAGCAGCCCACGCAGACTGAAATCCACCATCTGCGGCAACTATAGTATCCGCATACGCCGCCACACTTTGGATTACGGCTGAAGATGCTGGACCAGCGCCCACAAGTAAGACAGTGCCAGAAGTATGCAAAATGGGGCAGGACATTGTTAATTTCACCTCACTTCGCTCAGCCAACAAAATTAGGCCACAGCAAAACTAAAACTCAAGTATGTAGCATTAATAGTTTGTAGGCCGATGCTCAGTATATGCATCCCATTTAACATAAATCAATGGACCCATTATACTCACAAATGAAGGAGAACCTTCATTTTTATTAACTATAAATAAATGTAGCTACCAGATAGCGAACAAGCGATCCTCAATATAACCTGCGGCGCCAATCACGATTCCATAATCGGCCAGAGTGATTAAATAACTTTACAGAGCAATGGGAAAACAGCCTCAGCTAACACAGTTTTCAGTCAAACCGTTGGGCGCCAAGGTAGCAGCATCGCCAAATGAAGCTTAGACACTAGTTTTTGTTATCATCTGAGTCTGGGTCCGCTTGGCCGATCCCCTGAAACACAAATTTCAAAGGAAACACCCAACCGATGCCCAGCGCGACATACATTATAAATTCCAGTACTTTGGGCAAGGCAGGCAGTTTTGCCACCAAGCTAACGGCAACCATAGCATATACTGGAAGGCCAATTACCAAAATGACGAGCGACCAGCGGCGGCGTGCTTTATAGCTCAAGGCCATCAGTCAGCAAACGGATCAGTGACAAGGATCGTATCCTCACGCTCTGGTGAAGTTGAAACGAGTGCGACCGGGCAATCAATCAACTCTTCAATGCGGCGCACGTATTTGATTGCCTGCGCCGGCAATTCAGCCCAGGAACGGGCTCCAGCGGTGCTGTCGGACCAGCCCTCAATAGTTTCATAAATTGGCGTAACACGCGCTTGTTGATCCGCAGCGGTTGGTAAATAATCCAACTGTTTTCCATCTAAATCATAACCAACGCAAATTTTCAGTTCTTTGAACCCGTCAAGTACGTCCAGCTTAGTCAACGAAATCCCATTAACACCTGATGTTGCACAGGTCTGGCGTACCAAACAGGCATCAAACCAACCACAACGCCGCTTACGCCCTGTTGTTGTGCCAAATTCATGACCACGTTCACCGAGGCTCTGGCCATCAGCGTCGTCAAGCTCTGTTGGAAAAGGACCCTCACCCACTCGGGTTGTGTACGCCTTGGTTATTCCCAAGACATAATCAATCGCACCGGGACCAATACCGGTCCCTGTCGCAGCCTGACCGGCAATAACATTAGAAGACGTTACGAAGGGGTACGTACCGAAATCAATATCCAGCAACGCACCTTGAGCCCCCTCAAACAAAATTCGCTTTCCAGCACGGCGTTTTTCGTTCAACACTTTCCACACTGGCGCAGCATAGGGCAAAATTTCCGCAGCAATAGCTCGCAGCGCCCCGAGCAGTTCAACCCGATCCACGGGCTCAAGGCCAAGACCCTTGCGCAAAGGATCATGATGCAGCAGAGCTCTGTCAATGCGCAATTCAAGAGTGGCATCATCGGCTAAGTCTGCAACGCGGATGACTCGGCGACCTACTTTATCTTCGTAGCAAGGGCCGATTCCACGCCCAGTAGTACCAATCTTGGCTATAGTAACCTGGCCCTCACGGGCCCGGTCCAACTCACCGTGATATGGCAAAATTAGAGGGGTATTTTCGGCAATCATCAGATTTTTAGGCGTGATATTTACGCCTTGGTTACGGATACCATCAATCTCTTTGATAAGGTGCCAAGGATCCAAAACTACGCCATTACCAATTACTGAGAGCTTGCCGCCGCGCACAACTCCCGAGGGCAAAGCATGAAGTTTGTATACTTCCTCACCGATCACAAGCGTATGACCTGCATTATGGCCCCCTTGGAAACGTGCGATCACATCAGCGCGCTCGGAAAGCCAATCGACAATCTTGCCTTTGCCTTCGTCACCCCATTGGGTGCCCACTACAACAACATTGGCCATAACTTATCCTCTTCCGATCGGATCAAAACGTGGGCGGTATAGCTGGGATATTAACTAAGGGGAACTACTAAGTTGATGTAGGACGTGGATGCGCTGAATTACCAAAAAATTGCATCAAATATCATTAAAATCAACTAAATTTTAACTTGGGAGCAGGAGATGACACAGAGCAGGGCCCTATTGCAAGCACCACTTAAGAAGTTTTTTGGCCCTAACTTGATATCAGAAACCACAATACTTAGGTTTTCACTTGGCAAATGGGTTATCCTTCCTTAGATAGCCACTGACCTGAACTGGGAAAATCGTATGCAAAACGTCGTCTTAATCATCCACCTTCTCTTGGCCGTCACTTTGATTGGCCTCGTCCTTTTGCAACGTTCAGAGGGCGGTGGCCTGGGTATTGGCGGCGGTGGCGGTGGCGGCGCGATGTCAGGTCGTGCAGCGGCTTCAGCGATGACAAAGCTCACTTGGATCCTCGCTATTGCATTTATTTGCACCTCACTCGGCCTAACAATTTTACAAGTCCAAAAATCATCTGGTAGCTCAGTCCTTGATCAATTGATGCCAGTCACAGAACAAAGCGGTGGTCCAAGTGCCGAAGACCTATTGCCACCATCGGCCGGAGACTCTGCGCCTCTCTTGCCCGTCGCTGATTAACAGAACCCCTAAGTATTGCGGCTAAGCTAATTTCAGCCGCTCTATATTGATCTTGAGATTGCAGAATCACCACGAAGTCGTTAAGACTTTAATCCCGTGGTGAGGTGGAATTTTCTTACCAAAATTCGAAACACGGGGACCCTTTTTTATGGCGCGTTATGTATTTGTTACCGGTGGTGTTGTGTCGTCTCTCGGCAAGGGTTTAGCCTCTGCGGCACTAGGCGCATTGCTTCAAGCCCGTGGATTTTCAGTCCGACTGCGAAAGCTTGATCCCTACTTAAATGTTGATCCTGGCACTATGTCTCCATTCGAACATGGCGAGGTTTTTGTTACCGATGATGGCGCAGAAACCGATCTAGATTTAGGCCACTACGAGCGTTTCACTGGCGTTGCAGCTCGGATGAGTGATTCTGTGTCCTCAGGTAGGATCTATTCTACTGTATTAGAAAAAGAACGCAGGGGTGATTATCTCGGCAAAACTATCCAAGTTGTCCCCCATGTGACTAATGAAATTAAAGAGTTTCTCAAGGTAGGGGATGATGAAGTAGATTTCATGCTCTGCGAAATTGGCGGCACCGTGGGCGATATCGAAGGCCTACCATTTTTTGAAGCCATTAGACAGTTTGCCCACGACAAGCCCCGCGGCGAGTGTATTTTCATGCACCTTACGTTGCTGCCCTATCTTGCTGCTAGCGGGGAACTAAAAACTAAACCCACGCAACACAGCGTAAAAGAATTACAATCCATAGGAATTGCGCCCGATATCCTTGTGTGCCGATCAGAGCATCCAATCCCAGAAAAAGAGCGTGCAAAAATTGCTTTGTTTTGTAATGTCCGGAAAGAGTCTGTCGTTGCGGCTTATGATCTCAAATCCATCTATGAAGCACCCTTGGCCTATCACGCTCAAGGCTTGGACCAAGCAGTGCTCGACGCCTTTGGAATTTCACCGGCTCCCAAGCCTGAATTAAGTAAATGGGAAGACGTGCAAGACCGGGTCAACAACCCTGAAGGCGAAGTCAAAATCGCAATTGTTGGAAAATACACACAGCTCGAAGACGCTTATAAATCGATCAAAGAAGCGCTCACCCATGGCGGCATGTCCAACCGCGTCAAAGTGAATGTCGAATGGGTGGATGCCGAAGTGTTTGATCACGAAGACGCTGCCCCTCATCTGGAGGGCTTCCACGCCATCTTAGTTCCAGGCGGTTTTGGCGAACGTGGCACCGAAGGTAAAATTAAAGCTGCGCAATTTGCACGCGAACGCAAAGTGCCCTATCTGGGCATCTGCCTTGGCATGCAAATGGCCGTCATAGAGGCTGCACGCAACTTAATTAATGTGCCAGATGCAGGCTCCGAAGAGTTTGATCATGAGCCTGGAAAAAAACGCTTCACGCCCGTTGTCTATCACCTGAAGGAATGGGTCCAAGGCAACCACAAGGTGCGGCGCAAAGAATCTGATGACAAAGGCGGCACTATGCGTCTGGGTGCGTATAATGCAACCCTCAGCGCGGACTCACTGGTCGCCAAAATCTACGCCAGAACCTCGATCGAAGAACGCCACAGACACCGCTATGAAGTTGATATAAAATTCCGCGAACAGCTTGAAGAAAAGGGATTAATCTTTTCTGGGATGTCACCAGATGGCCGCTTACCTGAGATTGTTGAAGTTAGAGATCATCCATGGTTTATCGGAGTTCAGTTTCACCCAGAGCTGAAATCAAAACCCTTCGACCCGCACCCATTGTTCCGCGACTTTGTGCGGGCTGCAAAAGATATGAGCCGTTTGGTCTGAGAAAGCCCAGCACAAGAAAAAGGAATACAGCCGTGGCCAAAGGATATTGGATAGCTCACAATCAGATCACTGATGTGGTTGCATATGAAGCCTACAAAGTCGCCGCGGCGAAAACCCTGAGGGCTCACGGTGCAAAATTCTTGGTCCGAGCCGGCTCTGCAGAATTCCCCGAAGGCAGCCTACGACCTCGCACGATTGTGATTGAGTTCCCTAGTCTTCAAGCCGCACAAGAGTGTTACGCTAGTGAGGCATACCAAGATGCCAAGGCAATCAGAGAAGTCGTTTCAGAGGCTGATATAGTAATCGTCGAAGGGTATGACGGCTAATTTAGCGCTGGTATCGAACCCAACAAAAAAATGGAGGCAAATATGTTTGCAAACCTATTTTCACGTAAGCCTAGTAATGAATCTAGCGAGATCACTGCACGTCAAGCTATGGCAGCTGTAATGGTGCGGATAGCAAAATCTGATGATGATTACGCCGTGGCGGAATGTGAGCGGATCGATGCAGTTTTATCTGTTCTCTATAATCTGACAACGAGCGAGGCCACTTCGCTGCGCGTGCAAGCCGAAGCCTTAGAGGCAGACGCTCCTGATACCGTACGATTCACACGCGCCATTAAAGACGCGGTCCCCTATGACGATCGTTTCGACGTAGTCCGGGCTCTTTGGCAGGTGGTTTTGGCAGACGGAGAACGCGACCATGAAGAAGATGCACTGATGCGTCTTTTGGCTAGCCTACTAGGCGTGAATGACCGCGACAGCGCTATAGCCCGCCAACAGGCCTAACGACCTTGTTTGCGCATCTGCCCATGTATGACGTGCTCCAGCCAACCGCGCGGCACATCTGCGCTTGTGGCAGGTGTTTCAAGGTCTTGTACCCACCGCTCCTGAGCTGTCCTTTCCGGATGATAATCTTATGGCCGCCTGGCTGAGCCCAGCACTGCTTTTATCCCAAACCTGCGGCCTACCATTCCGAGCAAAATTGTATGGCTTGGTGCAGCTGGTGGCGACCCCTGACAACCAGATACCCAACTGCGCATCAGGCCATTACCATTCAGTCATTCTGGCCCACAAAGGTTCAGCACCCGACCTTGCGGCTAATAACTTTATTTTAGCCTATAATGATCCACTGTCACAATCTGGTTGGGCAGCACCACAATCCATAGGCATCACCGGGACATCCCAAATACAAACTGGCGGGCATGCAGCCTCTGCAGAGGCATTAATTGACGGCAAGGCTGACATAGCAGCCATTGATACGCTCACCTGAAAATTTTTATTACGCGGTTCCGATAGAATGTCCCAACTCACCATTCTAACCACAACACCCGAAACTCCAACATTGCCTTATTTCACCGGACTAACCCAAGACATAGGCAGCCTGAGGAAAAATTTAAATCAAGCGATTCTCTCACTCGACCAAAAAGATCACAAAAATCTGCAGATTTTTGGTCTAGTCGACATAAAAGCAGACAAATATTTACAATTACCCCTTCCACCTGCCCCATAATTCATCCGAATGCCGCTTTTAGATTGTGTGAACCAACTTCCGCGGCCTAGTATCTTTAAAATTTGATTGGGATATCTATGCTGGATAATGACACCTCTGTGATTGAGATCAAAGGACTTCACAAAGCATATGGCGATTTGCAGGTTCTTAAGGGTATAGACATCACAGCCAAAAGTGGCAGTGTGGTAGCCCTTATTGGATCATCAGGTTCTGGAAAATCTACTTTGCTTCGCTGCTGCAACATGCTTGAAACTAGCCAGGAGGGATCGATCCACTTTCAAGGCGAACCGGTAAAGTGGCAGGGCTCAGGTCATAATCGACGGCCCTCAGATGCATCCCAAGTGGCCAGATTGCGAACCAATCTATCAATGGTATTTCAGCAGTTTAATCTCTGGGCCCATATGACCATTTTACAAAATGTGATGGAGGCTCCAGTCACCGTATTAAAGCAAGACAAGGCGGACGTTGAAATGCGCGCTCGGGCCCTATTAGAAAAAGTGGGGATTAGCGAGAAATGCGATGCCTACCCGGCTCAACTCTCAGGTGGGCAGCAGCAACGCGCGGCAATTGCAAGAGCGCTCGCCATGGAGCCGCAAGCTCTATTATTTGATGAGCCTACATCTGCACTTGACCCCGAACTTGAACAAGAAGTTGTTCGTGTTATTAAAGACCTTGCTTCTGAGGGCCGGACAATGTTGATTGTTACACACGACATGGCACTGGCCCGCGATGTGGCAGACCATATTATCTTTTTACACCAAGGTTTGGTAGAAGAAGAAGGATCACCCAGCGCTATATTTGGCGCTCCGAAATCACAACGGCTCCAGCAATTTTTAGCTGCTGTGGCCTAAAACCACTCAGCCACTCATCTTAGGGAGATAACCATGAATAAGCTGATCTTAACTACTGCCGCATTGGCACTTGCTGCGGGCATGTCTTTTGCCGACACCGTCCGTATGGGCACAGAGGGTGCATACCCACCATATAATTTTATCAATGACGCTGGTGAAGTTGATGGCTTTGAACGCGAATTAGGTGACGAGCTTTGCACACGTGCGGCCCTTACATGTGAGTGGGTTGTAAATGATTGGGATAGCATAATCCCAAATCTAGTGTCTGGTAACTATGATACCATTATAGCCGGTATGTCAGTAACCGCCGAGCGTGATACCGTAATCGATTTTACAGAAGAGTATACGCTACCTGAACCATCTGCCTACGTCGCCCTCTCAGCTGATGTTAATCTGTCCGGTGCCGTTATCGCCGCCCAGGTCAACACGATCCAAGCGGCTTTTGCTGCGGCATTACCCGGAGTTACTTTAGTTGAATTTGCAACACCTGAAGAGACAATTTCTGCCGTCAGAAATGGCGAAGCGGATGCCGTTTTAGCAGATTTAAATTATGTGGCACCAATAGCCGCAGAAGATGCAGGCTTAGTACTGCTAGACAAACAGGAATTCATCGGTGGCGGTGTGGGCATGGGTGTACGCGAATCTGATAATGATTTGCGCGATAAGTTCAGCGCTGCAATTAAATCAATGAAGGCGGACGGAACGCTGAACGCTCTGATCGTCAAATGGGAAGTAGGCCAACCATTTCCATAAATCCAATTGTTATTGAGGGGCGAAGAGTTAATCTTTGCCCCTCTTTTTTTAGTTACTTTTTAATTACACTTATCAGGTCACAAAACAGCAAAACTGTTAGGGGTTTATAAGATTTTTAGCTTCTGCTCAGATCCAAGTACTCTTGCAAGTTTTGCGTGGCTTAGCTGCTACCTCACCACGGGCAAACACTTTCTGTTTTATTATTCATTTGGGACGGTATTAGGCCTACTTGCCATTACCGGACCTACGGCTCTTATATTTGGTTTCGGTGGGGCAACTCTAGCTCAATCTCAACTTTTTTTATTACGGTGGATAGGAAAAGCTTACATATCAATCGTAAGAGGTGTTCCCGACATAGCATTTTTTCTTTTCTTTGTAATTGCATTAGACCAAGGATTTGAGTGGTTGCGGCACCAAGCTTTTTGCCCCAATTGGTCCGAACCGATCCGTCAGGGAAGCGATTTCATTGTATGTAAAGCTGCCAAGCTACCTTTAGGAACAGCTGAACAATATGTGCATGAGATCTATGGGTTCTTCACGGCTGTCCTAACGTTTACAATTGTCTTTGGAGCATTTGCGGCAAACGTAATCCACGGCGCAATGCGCGCCGTTCCAAAAGCGCAAATAGAAACTGGCCAATCCTACGGTATGAACCAAAGACAAATTTTTTGGCGTATATTAGTCCCACAAATGTGGATTTATGCACTACCAGGTCTGTCAAATCTTTGGATGGTTTTGATTAAGGCCACTCCCCTACTTTTCCTGCTCGGCATTGAAGATATAGTCTATTGGGCACGTGAGCTTGGTGGTACCCAACTGGCCAAATTCTCAGCCTATCCACATGGTGATTTGCGAATGTACTACTTTTTATTTCTTATGGTATTCTACTTGGCCTTCACTAAAATTTCCGAAGTCATTCTTGAGCGGCTGACAAAACGGCTTTCCCATGGGCAAGGCACCCTAGGAAGTGACGCATGAGCTGTACACAAACAATTATAGATTATGGGCTTCGCTCACTTGGATATGGGGCTCGGCTACTGCCTAAAACTGAGTTTACCCTTTGCCAGCATTTCACGCTGATTGGCTCAGGCATGCTCTGGAATATTTACTTTGGTGCTGTCGCACTTCTGATTGGGTTTTTTATTGCCAATGGAGTGGCCCTAGCAAAGGCAAGTCCGCATGCGACAATCCGCAAACCCGCAGAGTGGTTTATTTTGATATTTAGGGGTTCTCCCCTATTTATCCAATTTTTCTTAGCCTATTTTATTTTTCTACGCCTCAAACAGAAAGGAATTTTGCCTTGGCTCACGGCTGCACAAGTGGGCGCGCTAGTAGTCCTTATTCTGAATACTGCAGCTTACTCGGCAGAAATTTTTTATGGGGCGTTACGCGCCATTCCCAAGGGTGAAGTTGAGGCAGCTGATGCTTATGGCCTGGCTGGCTGGAACAAGTTCATTCGAATTATTTGGCCCACGACTATGCGGCTGGCCTGGCCCGCATATGTGAATGAGGCTATTTTTCTGTTTCATGCCACTACGCTGGTTTTCTTTTCTGGGTTCCCAGCGTGGCAACAGCGAGGTGATGCGTTATACTATGCAAGATATTTTGCCGATAAGACCTTCAACCCCTTTGTGCCTTATCCTATACTGGCCTTCTACTTTATACTTCTCACACTCGTGATCATTGGTCTATTTGGAATAATCAATAAGCGACTAAACCGCCACCTACCAAAAGACGCGCGGCCACGTTTACGTTATCGCCCACAGATAATCAGATGAATAAATCCCTTCGCATTGCAGCTGTTGATCTAAACGGTCAGCTCCGCGGCAAACGCGTTGCAGCAGGTATGGCAGGCAAGCAAACGCGCATGCCACTCTCTGTGCTCAACATTGATATTTTTGGTGCCGATATAGACGGCTCCCCGCTGGTGTTTGAGAGCGGCGATCAAGACGGTATTATGGCGTCAGCAGGTCGTGAGCCCATTCCACTGCCTTGGGTAGCAGGCGACGCATCCTTAGATCTTCGGGTCATGCAAAACGAGGATAGCAGCCCATTTGCGGGAGACCCCCGCACAGCGCTCAGCAATGTATTAAACCGTTTTTCAGACCATGGGTGGTACGTCATTGCCGCCTGTGAATTAGAGTTTTTTCTGCTAGAAGATGGTGGCAATTTAGCCCCCCCCATTAACCCGAAGACAGGTCGTCGCTTGTCCGGCACCGAAATTCTGTCAATGCGCGAGCTTGATGGGTTTGACACCTTTTTTAACGATGTTGCCGATGGTGCAAGGTTGATGGAGTTAGGCGATCTAACAATAACTGGCGAGGCTGGTATTGGACAGTTTGAAGTCACGATGACCCATGGCCCAGCACTTCATATTGCTGACAACGTAATTTTACTTAAAGAACTGATCAAAGGCACTGCCCGTAACCATAAAATGGCAGCTACTTTTATGGCCAAACCTTTTGCAGCAGAAAGTGGCAATGGACTACACACCCATTTCTCTGTGTTAGACGCCGTTGGCAAAAACATTTTCTGTGATGAAAGCCAACTCGAATCAGCCGTGGCTGGTTGCTTGCAAGCATTTGAAGCCAGCACATTATTTTTTGCCCCCTATACCAACAGCTTTGAGCGTTTTGTGATTGGTGCGCATGCACCAACCTCTGCCACTTGGGGCCACGAAAACCGAACTGTAGCGATACGTATTCCAAGCGGTCCTAAGGCCGCTACTCGAATAGAGCATCGGGTGGCTGGTGGCGATGCAAACCCATATCTGATGTTTGCTGCTATTTTTGGTGCTGCCTTGGAGGGAATTGAGCTCAGAGCCAAGCCTCCCAAGCCCATAGCCGGAAATGCCTATACTCAACCTTCAGCAATGCCCGGTTTGCTTCCAAATTTAGCAGCCGCAATAAGGGGGCTTGATAGTCCGCTCTTGGTTAAGTTCATACCCACAATGATTTTGCAAAATCTCGTGGCGACTAAGACCCAAGAGCGATATTTGTTTGAAAAGATGTCAGACCATGAAGCCCTTTTAGCCTTAGTCGACACGGCATAATCATGTCTTTTCAATTGAACAATTCAGGCCTAGGTTGTTCTAATATTTGAAAGAGGTCTTATGCTTATTGGCATTTTACAGTGCGGCCACGCGCCCGACGACGTTCAAGCCCAGCATGGTGATTTTGATGCTATGTTTGCAGACTTACTGCAGGGGCAAGACTTCAATTTTAAAACCTGGGACGTTGTGGATCAAGACTTCCCCTCCTCTCCACTTGAAGCCGATGGCTGGCTGATCTCTGGATCAAAACATGGCGCTTACGAGGATCACGCGTTTATTAAGCCTCTGACTGAGTTGATCAAAGACATCTATGCGAGCTCTCGGCCCATGGTTGGCGTGTGTTTTGGCCACCAAGTCATCGCTCAGGCTTTGGGTGGAAAAGTCGAAAAGTTCAATGGTGGCTGGGCCATCGGCCGTCAGGATTATAACTTCGGTACCCATGGTACTGTGACCCTCAACGCCTGGCACCAAGACCAAGTCACAGCCCTACCTCCTGGAGCGGAGTTGATTGCTAGAAGTGACTTTTGCAAATATGCAGGTGTACTCTACGGCAAGAAAGCCTACACTATTCAACCACATCCCGAATTCAGTAATTCCATCTTTACCGACTATGTTAGTGCACGCCGTGATAGCACTTCATATCCACCCGAGTTGATGGACCGGGCTGAACAAATGACCAATGTCCCCACGCAGGAAACTGCAATAGCGACTGATATTGCCGCCTTCTTTAAGGGGAATTTTATACCTGAGGTGCTCGCATGAGCTGGAAAAATAGTTTGCCGGAAGCAGCAAAGTCTTATGTCGGCGACCGCCAGCTAGATGAGGTGGAGTGCGTCATTTCAGACTTTCCCGGTGTAGCTCGCGGGAAGGCGGTGCCCGCGTCAAAATTTGCTAAGCAAAAGCATTTTTACTTGCCTAATTCAATATTTCTGCAAACACTTACAGGCGAATGGGCGGAAGCGGCTGGAGAGGAGGGCTGGGTCGAACCAGACATGATATTAAGGCCAGATCTAGATACCGCCACTGCTGCGCCATGGACAGCAGATGTAACCTTGCAAGTGATACATGACGCATATGGCCGTGACGACACACCAATCCCCACGGCACCCCGTAATGTACTCAAACGTGTCGTTCAGCTGTTTCGTGATAAAGGATTAGAGCCTGTTGTTGCCCCTGAGTTGGAATTTTTTTTAGTGGCCCGCAACATAGATCCAGCTAAGGCTATTACCCCAATGATGGGCCGCTCTGGCCGCCCCGCCGCTGGCCGCCAAGCCTATTCCATGTCAGCAGTGGATGAATATGGCCCAGTAATCGACGATATCTACGACTTTGCAGAAGCTCAAGGCTTTGAAATCGATGGGATCACCCAAGAGGGCGGTGCCGGCCAAGTGGAAATCAATCTCCAGCATGGCGACCCAGTTAAGCTGGCTGACGAAGTGTTTTACTTCAAACGTCTAATCCGAGAAGCAGCGCTTAAACATGACTGTTTTGCCACTTTTATGGCCAAACCAATCGCTCAAGAGCCCGGTTCCGCTATGCATATCCACCATTCCTTCTTGGATTCAGAAGGGCAAAATATCTTTGTCGGCCCACAGGGTGGGGAGACAGATATTTTCTATCACATGATCGCCGGCCTACAAAACCATCTCCCCTCAGTGATCGCCATGCTGGCGCCTTATGTTAATAGCTACCGGCGCTACGTCAAAGATCACGCGGCACCCATTAACCTTGAATGGGCACGCGACAATCGCACTACCGGCATTCGCATTCCCTTGTCAGACCCGCAGGCGCGCAGAATTGAAAATCGTTTGGCAGGTATGGATTGCAACCCCTATCTCGGTATTGCCGCATCTTTAGCCTGTTGCTACCTCGGGCTGGAAGATCAGGAGCGCCCTGACAAACAATATCGTGGCGATGCCTATGATGGCGAAGAAGCAATTCCCTACGACCTATTCACAGCTCTTGATTTATTCGACAAAGCTAAGCGCATGCATGAGGTGCTCGACCCAGAATTTGCCCGGGTATATTCCATTGTGAAACGCACAGAGTATAGCGAGTTTCTGCAGGTAATATCACCTTGGGAGCGTGAGCACCTTTTGCTTAATGTCTAACTTTCTTTATGCAAACGACCGCCGCGCCACCTACCCATCTAGCTGGTACGCCGAAAGCGTAGATGAGACGACCCGCCGCACGCGCCTAGATATGCCGGTATCCTGCGATGTCTGTATAATTGGAGCTGGTTTTACAGGATTGTCCACTGCCTTACATCTGGCGCAAAAAGGCTTCACCGTCATAGTTATTGAGGCCCACCGCGTTGGGTTTGGAGCTTCCGGACGCAATGGTGGCCAAATGGGCTCTGGTTTAAACTACGACCAACAAAAGTTAGAAAAGGCTATGGGCAGAGATGCGGCACATCAGCTGTGGGAAATGACCCAAGAGGCAAAATCTCTAACCCGTAGCCTGATAGCCCAATATGCTCCTGAATCAGGTTACAAGCCCGGAGTGGCCGAGGCCTCTTTCAGCCAAAAAGACAGCGACGCTAGCCATGCTAAAGCAGATTATTTGGCAAAGCACTACGGCTATACTGAAATTGAATGCCTCGACAAGTCCGCGGTTTTAAACTTAATCAAGTCCTCACGCTACAGTGGGGGTATTTTAGATTGGGGTGCTGGACACCTACACCCTCTGCGCTACTCTCTGGGCTTGGCTAAGGCAGCCGAAGCAGCCGGAACCATCATATATGAAGGCAGTGCAGTGGAGCAGGTCCAAGACGGAACGCCCTCTATCGTACACACTAAGCACGGTCAGGTGAAAGCAGGCTATGTAGTTCACGCCACCAACGGCTATCATGGCAGCCTCAACCATAAGCAGGCCACGCGGGTGCTGCCCATCAACAACTACCTGGTTGCCACAGCTCCACTTACCGATCCACAATCCGTCTTAACCAAAAACATCGCCGTGGCCGATAATCGTTTTGTTTTGAATTATTACCGCCTCAGTCATGATAATCGGCTGATCTTCGGAGGTGGTGAAAGCTATGGCACTAAATTCCCTCGTGATATTTTTTCCAAGGTTCGCCGCCCCCTCACTGAAATCTTTCCGCAGCTAAAAGATGTGGAACTGACCCATGCCTGGGGTGGGACCCTTGGTATCACAACAACCCGCCTGCCAATGTTCGCACGCGTTGGATCGCATCAGCTCACAGCCTCAGGCTATTCTGGCCATGGAGTCGCTATGGCAGGGTTTGCTGGGCTAGTGCTGGCCGAAACCATTGCTGGCAATGCCTCGCGGTTTGATCTTTTATCCAAGCTACCCGGCCCAGCCTTTCCAGGCGGTCAAGCCTTGAGGAGCCCAATTATGACTTTAGCCATGACATGGTTCTCTCTGCGCGATAAGCTAGGCGTATGATTATTTTACAGAGCGCCCCTCGCTATAGATGTCCCAAAGCCACAACTATTACTGGTTGGTTTACAGTGGCCAATGGCAAATGGGCTTGGGCCGGCGCGCCACCGCGTTTAAAGGGGCGTTTTGCCAACTGTTAATCGGCCAAATCCTTCTGGCCAAAATACTCCCGCCAGAGCCCACAGGCACTGGCCATAATTCTCAAAGGTCACCCAATGAAAGACCAATCTCCCAACAGCTGGGAAGCCCGGGCTGACGCCCATGCCTTCTACGGCTTTACTGATTTGCCAACGATTGAAAGTCGTGGTGCAACCGTCCTAACACATGGCGAAGGGCCCTATGTATTTGACGTGCATGGCCGTAAGTTTCTCGATGCAAATTCAGGGCTTTGGAATATGGTGGCAGGTTTTGATCATGCTGGCATCGCCCAAGCAGCCAAAGATCAGTATGATCGCTTCCCTGGCTATCACGCCTTTTTTGGACGCATGTCAGATCAAACTGTGATGCTATCTGAAAAGCTTGTGGAAGTATCACCATTCGACACTGGTAAAGTTTTTTATACAAACTCAGGATCAGAAGCGAATGATACGATGGTCAAAATGCTCTGGTTTCTCCATGGCTCAGAAGGTAACGCAGAACGGCGTAAGATCATCACTCGCAAAAATGCCTATCACGGAGTGACTGCGGTTTCTGCTTCCATGACCGGCAAACCTTACAATGCAGTTTTTGGCCTACCCCTACCAGGATTTTTGCATCTGACATGCCCCCACTATTGGCGCGAAGGTCGTCCCGGTGAAACTGAGGCTCAGTTTACCGTCAGACTTGCCAAAGAGCTGGAGGATATGATCCTTAACGAGGGTGCAGAAACCATCGGAGGCTTCTTCGCTGAGCCAGTTCTTGGGGCTGGTGGGGTTATCCCACCCCCCACAGGGTATTTTCAAGCCATACAACCCGTTTTGAAAAAGTACGGCATTCCACTTATCTCAGATGAAGTTATTTGCGGCTTTGGACGCACTGGGCATACTTGGGGCTGCGAAGCATATAACTTCATACCAGACGCGATCATCAGCTCAAAAAACTTAACCGCAGGGTATTTTCCAATGGGTGCTGTAATCTTAGGCCCAGAACTGACCAACCGCCTCCAAGCGGCCTCTGAAGCTATTGAGGAATTTCCTCACGGGTTCACAGCTTCAGGTCATCCAGTCGGATCTGCAATTGCACTCAAAGCAATTGATGTGATTATGAATGAAGGTCTGGCTGAAAATGTAAGACAGCTAACGCCTTACTTTGAAACCCATATGCAGCGGTTATTAGAACATCCAAATATCGGCGAGGCTCGCGGTAAAGGTCTGATGGGCGCTTTAGAAGCGGTACAGGATAAATCCAATAAAATACCCTTTGCATCCAATCTTTCAGTGAGCGAACGGATTGCCAACACATGCACAGATCACGGTTTGATTTGTAGGCCTTTGGGCCAATCGATCGTCTTATGCCCCTCGTTTGTCTTCACTGAAAGCCATATCGATGAAATGTTTGAAAAGCTTGAGGCGGCCTTGAAGCAGGTCTTCGCTGAGGTTGCATAGACTTTGGGCGGGGCCCGTCCCCGCCCTTGGCTCCAACTTATAGTTTAGAAAGTTTTTCCTGCAGAGCCGCCAATTGTGATTTTATATCTGCCAAATCATCCGACGGCTGACTTTTACCAGGCTTAGTAGATCCTGAAAGCCCACCCGTCATAGCCTTCATAAACGCTTCTTGTTGCGCCATCATAATATCGAACCCTGGGATTGCCACCGCCGGATTGACCACATTTAGATTTTCCATCGCCTTGGATTGTCCATCACGCAAAATCTCAAAGCTTGCAGCTAAAAATTGCGGGACAACAGAGGTGGCTTGGTTGCCATAAGAGCGTACCAAGTCTGTTAAAACCTCTACCGGTAGAACGTTTTCCCCACGCCTTTCGTAGTCAGCTACAATCTGTAGTAAATATTGCCGAGTCAGATCATCACCAGATTTCAGATCAATGATTTGCACTTCACGGCCACCACGAATAAAATCTGCAATGTCAGCTAATGTAATATAATCACTAGCTTCTGTATTGTACAATCTTCGGCTAGCATAGCGTTTGATCAAAAGAAGTTTGGTTTTTTCGGTCATATCTAGCCCTTTTGTAGCAGCGACTCACCAAAAATTTGCGGCATTGCGGCAACTATATGCAAATGCAGCACAAAAAGAAAGGAGACGCAATATCAGACTGTTGATGGTGAAATCCGTTGATAGGAAACAAAATTTTCCAAGTCCTTGTAGGCTATGACATAATATTTTGAAACCTTTGCCAATCTCTCACGAAGAGTACTGGCACAGGTTGCGTAAAATGTGACACTGTGGGCACAGAGCGCGGCACGCGCTGAGGAAAGAAAAAGAAATGTTGCGCGATATGTCCCACGCCAAGCCAACAGATGATACCATAGCAATCCTAGAGACAGCGAGCCAGCTTCGAAACTTGGGCTGGG
>Ga0308009_10000803_pt1 | contig 20600 bp, 20 predicted proteins | sample Neamet127_FD_203134 | JGI IMG/M metagenome (GOLD analysis project Ga0308009, IMG submission 203134) | Marine microbial communities from water near the shore, Antarctic Ocean - #127 | ecosystem: Environmental > Aquatic > Marine > Unclassified | place: Southern Ocean | collected 2014-07-24
GTTCAAAAGCATAATGACATTTGGATCGGTAAATTGGTTAACCTCTGATTCCGCAAGTCCTCTCGATACCGCATACTGCCGAATATCGTTATACATAGAATTAGACCATTCTGGAATTTCTGCCTGGAGAACCTTCACACATTCTTTCGCAGATTCCTGCTGTTGCTGTGCTTGCTGTTCCCGGGCATAACCCATAAATTGATCGGACTCTTCAGTTAGAAACTTAAGATCATCGTGAGCTAATTTACTCTCGGCTCTGAGGGCGGCGAAGTCATCGGCAGACATTTGTTTACTCGCCAGGAGCATGTCAACATCTGCGTAGGGCTTGTACCGTTCTTCAGCGCGGGAGATCATCGCCTGTAATGTTGCTTGTGACTTTTGCAGAGACTCTTCGGCCTGTTTTTTCTGGGCTGATGTCTCTTGAGACTTTCGGGTTAAAGACTGCTCTTGGCCATAGAGTCTTTTCAAGTCTTTGATAGATGCCTGCTTGGTCTCGCCATCGACAGTGATTTCAACCAGGGTATCTTCGTCCAGGTCTATTTCTTCTACCTGGTCTTCCTGGTCATCTTCACTTTCTTCTGCGTCTTCATCAGGGTCCTCACTTTCTTGATCTTCATCTTGGTCTTGGCTTTCTTCGTTTTCAGATTCGTCACCTATCTCATCGGTGTCTTCATCCGTTGCCTCTTGAGTATCTTCAGATACCTGATCTTGCTCAGGGTCATTCCAATTTCCAAGAATTGCTTCCGCAGCATCATCGACAGAGTCGAGACCTGGGTATTCCGAAGTGGTGTTACTTTGGACGTTGTCTGACATGGTCCTATTCCTCTTCTGAGCGGCTTTCGCTTGCTCTCTCATTAATTTGATCGCGTACAGCGACACGTTCTTTCAGTGTGTCTACCAAGTTAGCTAATGCTCGATACCCTTGGTAGGTTGCTTCTCTTTCTTTTTCTTGGCTGTCACCAGACATACAGAACTTCTCAAATGTAGCCTCGATCAAGCTGTTCACTACTCCACTAAACGCTTGGCTATTAAGCAATGCTTCCGCGTCATCTCCTTCTGCTACTAGGTTTTCTTCAGTTTTCATTTTGTGTCTCCTTAAGACATAAAAAAGCCCACCGAAGTGGGCATGGTGTTCCCGGCTATCTCTAGTTCGGGCTTGCTATTGCAGTTATCTCTTCAGCCTGTCTTGCTAGTGCCAGTTCGGCATTTGCAATGACTCTCTTATGATCTAACTGATCTTCTTTGTGATCCATGTTATCGCTGGCAATAGCTAATTGGTTCTCTAGCTTGGCCATTTCAATATCATGTTTCATCTGAGCAATCTGCTGCTCAACCTGGAGCTTCATTTCTCCTACGGCTGTCTGCCGCTCTTGGAGTTCCATTTGCTGCTGGAGCATTTGCTTTTGTAACTCTTCACCTGGATCAGGCTGTGGCTCTGGCAGATCGGCAGGGTTGGTCAGATACGAATCGACATCTTTGATACCAGACATGACCATAATCTTCTTGGCTAGTTCGTATTGATTTTCAGGCCCATACATTGCGGCCAGGTTAGGGTCGGTGGATAGCATGCCGTGTAGCTGTACATACTTCTCAGCTTCCTTCTGCTGTTCGCCATAGCCAAGGTGCATCTCGATGACCACATCGCGTTTATCTTTCCAAGCGCGAGGGTTGACGGCGATGTACTTACCAGCCAGGTCCACGATCTTTTCTTCAGACTCATTCTCAACACACAGTAGATAGACTTCTTGAAACAGCGGCTTTACAAACTGACTAGCGAAGTTCCTCGCGATTATCTTCTGACGTTGCTGGGACATGGTCGCTAACTGCTCAACCATCTTTGCCGAATTTTGGTGCGATAGTGCGTCTTTGTTGATGCCTTGCGACATTCGAGATACGCCAGTGGTGTCCTCTTTGTCCTCATCCAACATCTGGATAGTCTGGAATACAAACGGGTTTAACGGAGCCTGGAGCATGGGTGTAACAGCGTCCGGGCGAGTAGTGTTTACAATGCCGCCGACTCGTGACTCGATCAGCTCCTTTGGATTAGTTAGGGAGCCTTTGAGCACCATGTAGCGTGGGTTATTTGCGATCATCGCGTGATCTAGAATTGACCTAGTTAATACTGTCCTGGCGTTCTGTGTGGCGATTATTTTGGCGCTGTAGTTAGTACCAAAGAAGGCGTGAGGTATAGGGAGTGGACAGAAGGCCACGAATGGTCTCCTGGTTGCCTTAGACTTCTCGAGCATCTGGTTACCAGCTTTCACCACGCGGTACAGCTCGGCCTCTCCTGTGCCCTCAACATCGAGCATGATGTAGGCTTCATAGACCATGACCGTGCGGACCTGGTCCTGATAATCATCACTAGAAAAGGCTCGGCCATTGCCTGTATTTTCAAACCGGGCTAGGACCTCTGGATCAGTTTCCATGTCAACATCGTTGTGTTCACCAATCTTCTCTATCTTGTCTTCGTCGTAGCCTAACTGACGCAGCTCACTGAGTGTCTTCTTTGTGCGGTGAGCGCAGAAACCGACATCGTCCAAACTCTTAGCCTGGGCTTCAATTAGAAACTCTTCGGGGGCTATGTTCTCTATGACAACCTGGCTAGTGTCTACCTCGATACTTATAGTGCCTGTGTGTAGCCCAAGGTCATCCTCATCATCTTCGACCAGGTCAACGCCGTCTTGCGCCAAAAGAAAATCAAGCTCATCTTCTGTAAGGTCCTCAAACTCCTCGTAGTCATATTCCATAGACTCATGCCAGAAGACTTTGACTACGCCTACCCGGGCTACCAATCCGTCAAATATAGCACCGGACATTATGCTGTAGAGGTCGTTCTGGCGGTGCATGACATAGTCAGTATATTGGGTACAAACCTGCGCCATCTCAACGTCTTCGCCATTCTGTGGGGCAAACTTTACGTTCTGATTACCCGAACTAAAAGTTTCTAACAGGGAAGCGCGAAGGCTCTCGACTGCGTCATAGACATCAAGCGAGACATACTTGGAATTGCCATCATGCATTGGGCGTGGCAGCACCCCGTTGTAGTAGTCAATGACTTTGCTGCGCTCAACCGACAACTCAGAGTTTGAGTAGCCCACTGACCTGCCTATGCAATCGTCGAGCAGGGTGACGATGTTCTCATCATCGAGCTTCTTATAGTCTTTTTTAGTCATTTTATACCATCTCAATATAGTAATTGTCAGTCGATTCGATTGGTTCCCAGGCACCCTGGTGAACATGATTTGCTAAGGCCAACGCCATGACACAGTCATCAAAACAGCCAGACTCAGCCTGCATAGCACCGCTTTCGGTGACGATATAACTCATCATTTCTCTTACCGTAACTTTGTCATTCAGCTCGATGTTGCCATCACGCATTTCTGCCCTGAGCTGATCAATGATCAAAGGCTTGGTCTTTGATGTTGTCGTAAAGCCTAGCTTGATCGTTTCGCGGTCCGTCAGCTTGTCAACCTGGACCTCGGTATAAAAGTTCGGATAGGCCATGTCTTTCCCTAGCCTAGTGCAGGTGAGTATTCCGTGAGAATTATTCTCAACGCATACGAGGGCCTCGTTGTAATAAGTGCCTAGTGCAAAGAGAATCTCAGCAAAGTAATCCGGGTGGACATGGGCTCGAAAAGTAGCAACTTGTCTTTTTTTGGAGTCCAGCACCTGAGCCACACTGTAGTCACCGCCGTTGACCAGGCCCATAGATGGGTCGGCCCCGATGCAGTAGCTTTCGCCAGGCACATGTTTACGCCAGGTCATTAACTCACCACGGGCATTGTCGCGCCACTCTGAATCTTCCCAGGCTAATCTCTGCTCGAGTTCTCTTGTGCCGCTAAGGACGTTTACGAGCTGCTCAGGGTTGAACACGGGACGGCCTGTGTTTCTGAAGGCTAACTCTGGTGACGATGGATATTCCTGGTTGAAAAGGTCAAGACCGTTCTGCGCTATCTTTTTTCTACGGAACATGAGCTGTTCATCGTCCAGGTCATACTGGGCGGCTAAATCAATTTCGTCAGGCGTTCTTACAAAACCGGATGTTGCAGGTTCACGATAATCAATATCGACAAACCAAGGGATGAAAACTGGAACATAGCCATTAGTGCCGTCAACAGCGCCTGCCCAGAGATCATGAAAGATTCCGGTAATGCCGTTTGCCGTACTTTCAACAAAAATAGCTGTACCAGGTGTATTTGGGACTGCCTGGGTAAGTCCGTTCCAATTGTCGAGAGCGGTGCTTTTTTGCCAGAATGCCAGCTCGGAGGCATGTACATGCGTAAGTGTTTCGCCGCGACCGATAGATTCTCCGCCAGCCGTTGCAACGACAAAACTACTGTCAAGAACATCAAAATTCATTTCCCTTCTACTTGAGTATTTAGTGTGTGGTTTTAAGATATCAGGGCAATGCTCATGAAATCGTTTAGTCATGTCAAACAGTGCCCTGGTACTGTCAGCATGATGTGTAATGACCATAGCTTTACTGGCGGGTCTTTGGCTTACAGAGAAGTAGAGGTAGCCGCCAGTGTAGGTGCTTAAACCTTGCTGCCGAGCCTTTAAGATTATTATTCTGACTTTGCCTTCGGCTGCTAATTGATCAGTGACGGCTTTGTCTAAGATTTTCTGTGCTGAGTTAAGTTTTAACGGAGCAATGTCTCCCGCTTTGGTTCTTATCTTTAGCGAAGCTTTGGAATAGAACCCAAACTCAGTCAGTAGGCGTTTCCGTATCTGTTTCAATTGTTTCATTTTGCTCATCACTAGTCTCATCCTCGATCAGTAAAGAGGCCAGGAAATCTTCAGCCGCATGAATTGACACATCGCTTTTTGCTGCTGGCTTTGACTTTGTGAAGTCTAGGACCAGACGAGCGGCTGCTAGACGCTCTCGAGTCTCGCCAACCAGGCGCATTACTTCGACTGCGGTGAACAAAGCTTCCTTTTGGTACTCGTCTTCAATATCGTATTTCTCTGACATGATTTCAGTTATCCTTTTTGCATCTATCTTGGCCTTAGCCTGGATAGGAGCGATTGATTCTTTAGTATGGCCGTCACTTACACCGATGGGCCTCCCACCATTCACCTTAGGTTTATTTGACCACTGCCTTCTTAGTTCGCGGCCCTCGGGTGTCTCCATTAGAGTCGAGAAATAATGCCTCTTGGGGGCTCTTTGTGGACACACTTTTGGCTTTGGTGGGGATTTTTTTCTTTGCTTGCGCGGGGGCGTTTCCATGTAATTCTCTCTCAATGATTTCAGAAATAGCGGCACGACTACCTTTCGAGTTATGGCAGAAAATATCCAGCGGTACATCAAACATTAACTCGGTGAGCATAATTTGACGCTGGTCTGCGTTGAGTAGTTGAGTGGTTTTTATTTGTTCGACTTGAGAAAGGATTTCTAGGATATCTTTTACAGTTGCTTTCATCGGATAACTCTCCTTATTCGACTATGCGGTGAGTGCCCCAGGTTCTGGGGTAAGAGCCCCAGGGTTATTTTTCTCTTCTTCTTCATCATCCATAGCAGCAATGCCCGACATGATTATGGCCAGGATAGTTGCTATAGGGTTGGCGTGGAAAGAGACTGGGATTTTAGATTTATTAAAATGGCCTCGGATTAACTTTGCAGTTTCTGGGGCTACCTTTTTCATCAAGGTTGGATTCATTACATATAGGATGACAGGGTCTACGGAAAACTCAGCGTTGTTACGCTTGTACTTTATGTAGTCTGGACTTCCCTTGTAATGAGCCTCGTATATCTTACGGTGTACCTTTAGACGCTTTGCGGTACTTTCAGTGGAAGCACCTTCGGCTTTCATATCATCGAGAAACTGCTTTTCCCATTTGATGGGAGAGTCTCTTAGAAACGAAGTGCCCAGCTCAGGAGCATTCTCAAAGAAGACTTCAGTTTGATCCTGGATAGTCTCGATTTCAGCACGGATCTTCTTGGCTCTTTCCAAAGTTTTCTTGTTGAAGTCATTGGGCTGCGCGAGAGCATTAGCCAACTGTTGAGTGATTTCTGCTCGAAGGCTGTTGTTGTTGGCTAACGTACTGCCGTCACTATCTGGATGCAGATTACTCATCCTGTTAAACCCAACTTTGCCTAAAAAGTTACTAGGGTTCCTAGATTCTAAAGCATGGCCGATGTTTTCATGGACCATTGTCATCAGGAAATCCAAATTGGTAATGGGTAGCCCGTTAGCGTCCGTAGCACCAGCAGCGAGAACCTTGGCTACTCCGGTAGAGTTCCCCAAGTCTATAAAATTACCAATGCTTGTGTCTTTAGGATTTTTACCGGAGGCGGCCTGATAATCTGAACGATTGTCGAAAACCATAGGCATTACATTGAGGACTTCGGCGATCTGGATAATGTCGGCTTCGCTACTGACACCTTTCTCGAACTTACTGCCAGGCTTACCGATGGCTACTTCGAGAATCTCCTGAGCCTTGTCCATGTGATTCTTGACTTGAACCACTGTGGGTTTAGCCATGTTGGGGATTACATCGGGCTTCCCGAATGGGAGGTCCAGTTGTGCGGAGTCTACTTGGTTAAGGACCCCGCCTTGATTTTGCTGGACTTCGTCCTGGGCAGAAAGAACCTGCTGCTTAGACTCCTGCTGCTGAACGACTCGCTCAATGTACGGACCAAGGTACTGATCGATAGCGGCTGCATCGACGTTTTTCTCTTGGAGCCGTGCATACATGCTTTCGAGGGTAGCAACCGGGTTTATACCTAAGTCTAACTGAAGGTCTTGGAGAGCCTTAAGTAAAAGAGCCTTATCCACCTTAGCAACTTTGGTGTCTGCATTTAGCTCATCGGTAATTGCGGCTGCGGCCTTACGATTATTCTCAATGCCACGCTGGTAGTTTTCTTCCTGACGAGTGAGCTTGACCTGGGCACCTTGTTGTGCAGCTCCGCGACCGCGCTCAATCCAAAACTGTGGGTCTGGGTTAAGACGCTTCTTTAAGATAGAAATAAGCTGGTTCATGTCCGTAATTTGGCCGCCAGTTGTAGCTGAAGCCTGGGCTGCTTGGGCTGCTTGGACAATCTGCGGCTGGTCATTCTGTGTAATTATTTCATCAGTCAGCACCATTATGGTTTCTACATCAACACCTAGGACCTGCGACATTGTCCCTACTGGAGACTGGTCAGACGGTACTCCGCCTTGATCATAGACATACTGATTTAGGTCGGCCTGGTCCTGCGCTTCTTGTGCGGTCTGTGCTTCTTGGGCAAGCCGATCTTGTTCGATCTGAGCTGCTTCGCGCTCTCTATTGTCTACTTCTTGATCTCGTAAGGACGGGCCAGTCGGTTGACGCTGACCGGGATTGCCTTGATTCTGTGCGACATAGTTAGCTACGCGACTGCGGCGGCCAGTGAGTTTATCAATGGCTCTACCGCCTACAAATCCACCAACTTGGGCAGCGGTGATAGTAGGGCTGGCTATAAATCCTGCCAGAGAGGCGTATGGAGCAATGGCTTTCTGTGCTGCTTGTCCTGAATAGTTTGCGGAACCACCTAATGGGTTTAGGTTGTCAGTAAAGCGACTGAGACCGCCAGTTAAACCATTAGAATAAACTCTGGTTAGTTCGTTCATCTCATGCATCAGGTTAATTGCTTCCTGACCTTCAGCAGTGTCACCGACCAATGCTTCAAATGCGGCGAAGTCTTCTGTATCCACCACGTTTTTAACTTTGTTTTTGGCCTTTACTGCCGCCAGGGATGCATCAGATTTCTCTATAACAGTATCAAACCTGTCGGCTTTGTCTGGGGCTATTCTGGCTTTTAATAGGGCTACAAGTGTCTTTAAGCGGCCAGACATGTCGCTGTGTGCGCTGTCAATGACAGCCTTTGCGCCTGACCGAGAATCAGCGTCCACATCGGTTAAATCGTAGGCCGGGCCGTCTGCGTTTGTCGATGCTTCGACTTTACTGGTGATGCGTTTTGCGAATGCGGCACGGGCTTGACTCTCACGCTCAGTTGAGGGCTTACTGCCGCCACCGGAGACCAAATTAGCAGCGGCAGTCATAGGTGTCAGTGCGGTATCTACGGCTGCTGCCGATCCCATACCAATAATGCCTTCGCCTATCGCGTCACGACCACTGACCTCTAGACCTTTGTCTGTGGCCAGGGTTGATCCGGTCTGCTGTACTAGGCTCTGTGTTGCCTCTGTACCGCCTTCTACCACGGCTCTTTTGAATAGGCCACTCATGCCTGGGGCAATGGCATTTAATAGGCCACTGCCTGTAGATGTCCCGGCTGACCATATCCAGTCATCCTGGTTAGGGGTGTCACGCCCGTTGTTCTGCGCCCTCTCGATAGCAATAGGGCCGAGCTGCTGGAGACCTTCAAATAACGCAGGACCTGCGATTCCACCGATAGCTGCCCCGGCTGCGGAACCTGCGCCAGGTACTGCACTACCTAGCGCACCACCTGCGGCCATACCCGCGATGCGTGTGGCGATTGATCCTATGAATTGTCCGGTCTGGCCCACAACAGCTTTCGGAAGATATTCCCAGTTAAACCCTTCCTCACCTTCCATAAATTTGGAGGTTGCACTTTCGCCAGGTACTGCATCAACAGCGCCTTTTAAAGCTTCTCCCACACCCTTGTACCCAACGGCATCTGCTGTCACACCTATCTGCTCAAGAGGCTGGTCTATACCGCGTTTAAACTCCGCGCCGTAACCTTCAAACGGACCATCTTGGGGACGAGAATTGTCAGCCTCTATCTTAGCGCGATAGGCTGCCATCGGATCGGCGTTGGCCTGTTGCTGTGGCTGCTGCTGTGGCTGCTGCTGGGGCTGCTGTGCGGTCCACTGGGATTTGTAAAGGTCATCAAGCGTCTGCGCTTCTTCGTAGCTGCCTTTCTTAAAGGCATTCTGTGCCGCTGCCTTAATCTCATCTAAAGTGTATTGTGCAGGCATAGGGGGAGTCTCATATTTTATTTTATGTTGTTCGCCATTGCGTCTGTTTGATCTTGAGTCAATGCGGAAGGTGCCGTCCCAGATTGGCTAGGAGGTACATAGCCTGTAAAACCAATCTCAGCGGTAGCCGAAATCTGAACGCCATCCGAAATTCTTTGATTGATCTGTTTGAGGTAGGCTGATCGTTTAGTGAGCCAGGCGATCCATACGCTTTCTTGGTCAGTCATTTTAGGAACGCCAGATTTGAACAGGGCCATTTCTTTGTCGGATATGGCACCCGAGGTCTTCGCAGTCTGCAATAGGGTGTCGCTGATAATGATGTCTTTGATGCGATATCTAAATGCTTCGCGCTCGGGATCACCTCCGAAAACTCCTTGGCTATCTTTTGCGGACTGTACAGTAGAATCTAGAAGGCCAGTTACGCTGTCCCCATACTTTATGAAATCTTGTATGGCTTGGTCATACTTCACTTGAGTGTCGTACATGTTCTGGATTTCGGCTTGCTTTTCTAGAGCGGCAGCATTGGGAACTTTTTTTGCATTTAACTGCTCTCTGGCCAATTCGTCCTCGCGCATCATGCGAGTCTGGTCTCGCTCTATATTCTTTATTTCACCAACCGTTGTACCCATCGCGCCTACCTGCGCCATTCCACCTTTAGAACCCGCAGACATGATGTTGCCTCCGTACCTGCCCATCGCCTCACCGAAGGACATCTCGTACCCAGGGAGACCAGGAGTTTTCGGATGCTCTGCGCCAGGCATTTGGGTGCCGTCAGGCATGGTGTGTGTCGGCTCTGCCAGTACACCTGGCGTTTTGGGTTCTTCATCATTTTGAGTAAGGATAGGGTTTCCAGCTACTGGGACTTCTTCGGGAATTACTTTAGGCTCGTCACTAAGTGCGCCTGGAGCGGTAACAACGGACTGGGGACCGCCCTGAGCAGGCCAATGCGTTGTGCCGTTTGGATCGACATAACTGCCAGGCATTGTGAGGATAGGGTTAGTGGGGTTAACTTTGTTGACATAGTTTGGCGGTACATAAGGTCCGTTATTGCGAGTCTTATTCCGCTGCTGCTGGAGCGCATACTGCGCGTAGGGGTCAATATAGCCTGGGGGTGAAAACATGCTCATTAGTTACCTCCTCTGGCTTGTGCCATTTGTAAAGCGTGTGCCTTTGCCTTGTCACCAGACAAGTCATTGCCCATACCATATCCTGATTGGAATCCACCAATAGTACTCATCATAGTATTAGGCTTCTCAACTGCTTCCATCGCCGACGAGTCGTAGTCCGCATTGTTCAATATTCCCCTCTGATATTTAATATTCTGATCAAGAGCAAAATCACGATTGCGGTTAAAGTAATCTCGGTTATCGTTAAGGGCACCTTGCTCGAAATTACGGAGATTATTACCTGCGCCAGTCATCATGTTGCCTGCCTGATTGATACCCGTCATCCCCGCGCCAAAGCCTTGGTAGAGTCCCTGATTAGCTGACATAGCATCTCTAAATTGATTCTCTTGCATGCCCAGGTGTCTGGTCATTTGCTGGTCATTGATCGAGGCAGACATGTCGGCGTAGCGATCTTGAAATCCACGTTGGGCAACAGCGTCTGCCATACCCGCACGGGATGAATTCATGTTGCCCTGGGCGCTTGCGGTGCGATTGATGCCAGGCAAGGTCTGCTCATTTAGCTGTCGGCTTGGATCGCGCATAGCGGCATCGATCAGAGGCTGAGAAGTACCTAATGCATAGTCTTGAGCTGCGCCCATTCGGTCTTGGCTAGACCTGTCGTACAAGTCCTGGTAGTTATTCGCAAAACCTGCGGATGCATTGGCTATCCCAAAGGCATTTGCGCCCTGGGCAGAGCCAGAGTCACCCATGAAATTATTACCTTGGCGAGAATATGGGTCCATATCGGCGTAGGTCTTGCCCTGGTATGTGCCTTGTTCCAACGAGCTTTTCAGAGCATCTTCGGACCTGTCATAGGATCGCTGAATGTATGGCTCCGAAAAATTGTAAGAACGCATGTGGTTCTCGCGCTGCTCCTCAATGGCTGCACGTTGCTCTTTGGCAGATTTCCTACCTTGAATAGCGCCATTGATTGCCATTGCGCCTGAAACTATTGATGCTGCTCCCATGATTAACCTCTTAAAGTGGGTCTATAATGTAGATTTCGCGTCCGATACCATCTGTACATTCGGCGATGATTAATTTTTCAAATCCCATCATTTTCAGAAACTTGAGATGCTTAACGCCGCCTTCTAAGACAGCAATTAGGGGGGATTCTCGAATAGACAAAAGAAGACGAAGGTCAGCCAGGAGTTGTTTTTTTATTTCCCGGGTGTACCGATAGACATCGCAGTGGATGACCGTGTGTTCGCCTAGAGTTTCAAATTTTACTTGGTAGTCTTGGCGTTCCATTACAGTGACTTTCATAATGGAATCCCAAGGAAGTTATGTCGGAGGAGTTGGCCAGTCTATATCGGCCATCGATGCACAATCAGAGTTGTTAGCAGGTACATTGCGAAGGGCTTGTCGGTAGGTAGCCCAAGCTGATTGAATGCCTACGTTAAAGCGTACATCTTGCATCTGAGTCCAGTCGGAATCGGCCAACATACCATCCCTGAGAGTACGCATTTCTATGTCTACTTTTACTTTGTTTTGGGCAGCTATCACGGAATCTTCTTTCGAGACAGCAGCACCATCGACAATCTCATACAGTTGAGAATTGTAGTGACCAAGGACGTAAGGGGCGTTTAAGTCGGCATCGGCTTGAAGACCACTTTGATGGCTTGTGATTAATCCTGTACTTTGTTCATAGCAGCTATAATTGATTATGCTCATTTAAACCTTCTTAAAACAACAAATTGTGCCCTTTGCGAGGGGTTAGTTGTATTAGCTAAATTAGTGTAGCCTACTGTGATTACTTTGTTACCAGAAGAAACTTCTTTAGAACCAAGGAGCAAATGGGTGCCTAAGGCCGGAGTACCTGTAGCGTTTAAAGAATCTTGGAGAGTACCATCAATAGTCAAGCTTAAAGATACTGTTGGAGATGACCCACTCCCAAAGACACCAGCTTTACAAATAACGGTAACCGTGCCTGCTGATGCCATACTGACAGTAGTAGAAAAAGTCTTATTTGATAACCCTGTCTGTAACGCATGTTGGGCAAAACTAGACACTGATACAGCATTGTCTGAAATCTTACCAGTACCGATACTGAGGTTACCAATGTGGGCAGTACCCATTGTGACGATACCACCTACTATGGAAAAGACTTGAGTACCTGCTTCTCCAGCAGAATCTGATGGGTCAATAATCGTAAACTTATCTGCCAGTATCTTAAACGTACCTGTCGTGCCATTGTTGTTTTGAGAAAATCCAGTGACATAGCCATTGGAATTTAAAGTGACACCATACTTAGATAGAAGAGTATTGTCGGCTGCGACTCTTGCATTTTGCTCAGTCGTTACGGAAGCAGATACACCATTCACTGTTGACGTTAGCGAACTGACAGTACTCGAAAGTGCAGAGTCGGCGTTAGCCCTAGCCGTAGCTTCACTGCTTATTGCAGCAGTATTACTGTTGTCACCAGAGGTCACGGTAGCCGTTAAATTGGTGACTAGAGTAGACAGCGCAGAGTCAGCAGAAGTTCTTGTTGTGGCTTCTTGGCTAATCGCTGCGGTGTTGGCGGCAGTAGTATTGTTGATACTGATGATGTTTTGGTTGATGGTCGTAACGCTGCCCTCGATTGAGGTAGTAGCCTGGCCATGTATCGTGAGGGTGTTCTCAAGTTGCTGGAGTTCATCGGCTATGTAGTTTGTCAAAGCCTCGTTTTGTATTGGGGGAGCTGGGGTCCCAAGGGTTCGACCAGGGATTATTCCCATATGACCTACCTGGCCAGCATGCCCCAATATAGGGGCAGGTTTTCTCTTGTAAGTCTTTAAGGCTGTCATATCAAATTACCTCCTGCCAGTGGTCTGCACATCTGCGTCAAAACCTATAAAGGCAAAATCTTTGCCGTCGGTGACCGTCATCTTGTAGCTCAAATAACGACCAGCAGCTCGGGAATCGATCTTGTGTTCGGTGGTCCCATCAAATGTAACAGTATCCAAATACACTGGGGCATTACCCTGTAGGTCCGAGGCACCTAAAGTAAAATCGAACTGCTTGTTCGAGCTTTCTGTAGTTACCTGGGGATAAATTCTAGTGACTACTTTATACCCTGCAACCGATGATAATTCGTCAAGGTCAATACCGACTCGTTCAACCTGGGGATTTTTGGTAGCCTCGGTATCAAGAGGAAAAGTTAGGTTGGAATTGAAGTCCGCAAGGTCAAGTCCATAGAGTTTGCTAGAGGATAATCCATCAGCCGTGGACACCTCACCCGTGAAGAGGATGTGGGTATTGAACTGCGCCTCTTGAGAAAAGTAGCTACCACCAATGGTGGCATAGCTACCCACGGCAGTTGCGTAGGTCTCTGTCGAGTCCACGGTGCCCTGGGTACTCGAGCTAACATTGGGCATGTCCAGAAATGACCAGGTAGCATTCTTGTAGTTGTACACTGCCGCCCGGTTGCATCTGTCACCAGAGGTGAACTCGGCCATGTCATCCCCGGAGGAATAACAGAAGTAGATTTCCTCGAGTTCGGGGTTGTGCTGAACGAAACACCTATCTGTCCTGGCCGAGTTTAAACCTGAGAACACATACTGCTTAACCTTCTCATCAGCTATCGATTGCTTAGAGTGAGTGTCGTGCATATAAAGATCATTATCGCCAAACACAAAATGCTTGCCCTCGACTTCGACAACACAGTTTTGATTCATGATGCCAACATCAGAGAATAGCTTCCTGAAGTTAAAGATGAAGCTGCCGCCCGTATATTCCATGAGCCATACTTGGTCTTGGCTATAGATAATGAAGTTGGTACCTAGGGCTAAACCATCAACGATGGGGGTCTTCATTTCGACCAGGTCATTAAAGCCAGCAGACTTTGTGGTGTCGGATGCGTTCCAAGAACCTGGTATAGAGTTTGCCAGGGTAAGGTCCGACCACCGAACACGGGAGTTATAGTTAACACCCCCCTCGACGTTATTTAAAGCAATCAGGAAGTCACCATAGGACCTGAGTACCTCAGTCCTCCAGGTGGAATCCCAGTGTGTCAGGTCAGCAAAAGAGGAGCCCCCATTAGCCATATATACCGGAATCTTATCGTTTCGGTTGAGGTACGTTATGTCCGCTAAGGAGGCCCCCGTAAAACTTGCTGTGGATGCTGAGGTGGTACCTATAGAGCCCTGTCTGGATACTACTGAGCCATTGTTGTAACTGCGTATCTGGTAGGTGGGGGACACCATTATTACGTTGGAGAAGCCGCCCCCGGCTGCTGCGGGAATACCGTAGGTGAACCTGGGGATTACGCTGAGGCTACTTTTGATTGTTCGGAACACAGGACCGCGAGAGACTGCGCCCTGGTCAAACCTGACGTTCTTTGCCCGGGTGAAGGCTGCTATGGGCAGGGAGGCGGGACGTATATCTGTCACCACGCCAACGTCACCGACCCCGCGCACTGGGATTATATTTGCCATAATATGGAACCTGTTCCTGGTATCTAAAAATTAGGCGGTACGTTTCCACATATAGACTGCCAGGTAAGGCTGGAGAATACTGTGGGCAGCACCACCACCCGTGGAACTAGTGTCCGTAGAAGCAAAGCTGCTTGTACCATCCTCGGCACCATCAGAACCGTCACCCCGCGTATTCTCAATAGTTATGTTGTGGGTGTGGGCAGGCATCTCCGCTATCGTCAGGGTATGGGTCTTACTGCCGCCAGTAGCACCCCCGGCGAAGTCGGTGTCTGACGCATCGAAACCAACCAGGACCTTACCCGCCGCCAATACAGCCCAGGTACCACCAAAGTGGGTAGCCGGGGAGGTAGACACAACAGAGGTATAGATACTACCGACCGGGTACACGGTGGCCAGGGTGGCAGCACCAATAAGCTGGACGATCTCAGGACCCGTGATCCCACTTGATAGGGTCGGGGAAGAGCCGTCAGACACAATAGCGGGGGTAGCATCAGTGACACCTAGTAGGGTTAACACTTCAGCAGCAGAAATGCCACTAGCCAGGGCGGGGGTAGAGCCATTGCTAGTGATAGCAGACTTGGTGTTTAGCTCAGTGTGGGTGGCGGTTACCGCCCCGGTCACTCCGGGGAAGGATGCCTTAATACTAGCTTTCAAAAATCTCAAATGTTCGTCAGCCTGGCTCAGAGCATCGGTTGCAGCCGGGTTGGATACGTTGAGGCTGTTGATGTAGGTACCGGATTCGAGTGCCATGTTGGTTTACCTTAAGTGTTTTACTGAGGGGGAGGGGGGTGGTCCTGGGGACTTTTGTCTACCCGGGAGATTCTGAGGTCTGCTTGGGTGGTCTTTTTCAAATTTGGACGCTGCTTAAAAGAGCCCAACAACAACAACAACGACGAAGGGGTTAACCGTTGATTTTGAAATCGATTAGAGGCAATGGGCATGGGGGTCCATTTTCCAGCCAGGGAACCTAAAATTCTGAGCGATCAGGCCACAGGCCCCGTGTTACCTAGGTTCCTATGGGCAACGGATATATTATCCCTTGTCCGATCTTGGCTGTTGTTGAGAGTGATACACATTAGCATTTAACTTCTGTAAAATTTATTGGAATGACCCTATATTTCTTCTGTGAAAATGGGGACCTACCCATGTCCACCTAAGTCTACCCATGTCCACCTGAGTCCACACATGTCTACACACATGACACACATGCCACCAATGCCTAACTATGTACACTGTGGTACACATTAGGCTACACATGACTACCATAAGAAACACATGTAGGCACATGACTACTATAAGAAACACATAACCCTCGACTAAGGAGAATAAAGAACCAGGAGGGCAGTGGAGGGGACACTGTGGTTCCCTCCTGGTTGCTAATTAGGCTTCGCCTTCTTCTTTACCTGAGACTACTTATGTCTTTGGTCTTGGGTCTGAGGTTAGGCGGCGTTGTAGCTGACAAACTGACTACACTTGTTTATGTGCTACTTAGTGTGAACAAGTGACACTTGTTTGCGCTACTTAGTGTCGTAGTGAACTTGGGTACCTGTGTACTTATGACATCGAGTGGAACTAGACAACAGTCACTGGCGCGCGGCGTAGCCACTACTAGTATTCTAATGGGTGGACACTTCTATAAATGGGGTGTTTTTAGTGTTGTCTATGCATTGATTGCACTTGTTACTCGTATAAACATATACCCCGAAAGGGTAGGTCGATTGGTCCTTTGTTGGACAGCGGCCACTAGCGGAACTATAGTGCGCCAATAGTTCAGGTACAAACCATCAAGCTTGTCGGTTTTTTCCTAGCTCACCAGTTGTGGTGGTGTAGATAGTGGAGCAATCCTAGGTACCTCGTTGTACCGCTACTGGATACCCGCTATCTACATCACCCATTCCTTTTCCTACCTTCTCTACTTCTCTATTGCTGGGAACTCCTTCTGTAACCTGAGCCAAAGGTTTCTTCTGTTCTCAGCATCCCGCTCGGCCTTCTCTTTTGATGATGCGAGATCAGCTCGTAGTTCCTCGTCAGACATTGGCGGATACTCATCGAGAGCATCCAATAGGTCTTCGGTTCCAGTTGTGTTCATATCTGTGTTACCTCTTCCAATAGTGATTCAGGCAGTGTCATCCAGTGAGTGACTGGAGCTGCTGTTATCAGTTCAGTTGACCAGTAGTTAAAATAGGAGCCATCGCTAACTTTGTAGCCTTCGACCACCCGGTTCCGACCGTCAACTGTAAACCGCAATAGGACATGTTCACCGTTACTTGGTAGCTTCTTGTCCACCTCTATCCATTGCTTTTTAGTCATGGCCACTTGTCACCTCCTTTTCCAATTGCTTCTCTAGGTTAGCCATAGCCCTCCAGGCTACCTGAGCCCAGTCTTTGTCTAGGATGTGTCTCATTAGAGCGTCTAGCTCGTCACCTGACTTGGACCTGTCCCAGTGCAGATTCTCTGCTGTTTGGCCGTGTTGGATTCCGCCTACCATACTTATCTTACTCACGGCTGCTATTGCCCTGGGAAAGTAACTGATGAAGCCTGTGTAGACCGGGATCATCTTCCTGGCTATTGGATCAGTGGGTAGGGCCTTGGCACCTATTGCTATAGCTTTGGCCTCCTCGATTGCGGGGGTGGCCCAGGGCTCTAGTCCGGTCTTCTGGGCACGATCCCAGTCTTGTGGTGTTGCGTCATTGATACTCATACTCTCACTCTCTCGCCGCAATCTGGACACGGGTCGAGCCAGTGGCGGTCTTGGTTGATGTTGATGCATTTACAGTAAGGGCGGCTCTCTTCGTCGTAGCGATCAGGAGTGTCGTAACTCCCTTTAGGCTGCTCGAAGTTTCCACTCAGGTACTTGAGGTCTCTCGTTGTCAGGATCATTCGTCGCAGTCCTTACACATGTTCATGTCGATCCATTCGTCGGGGGTAATCCCAGAGATCAGGAACTCTCGGTGTTCGGACGGGAGGTGTGGAAATGCTATCTGGGCCAGGGTACCCTCGGCATGCATTGCAAGCTGATTAGGCTCGACATCGATCTCCATCTCGTTTATTTCCCCGGTTACTACCGATTGGCGTTTAATTAGCATGGGCTGGACTCCAAAGTATCATTTCGTTTTTAGCAGGGTCCCAGTCATCCCACCTGAGTATCCTGGCGCACCGGGATTGGACCAGGGCATCCTCTCGGGTTAACCCACCCTTGATGTATGCTTGGGCAACCTGCTCCCAGCTAGGGTGGTTACCTAGGACCTTCTCGGCCTTCTTTGGGCCAGTCCCAGGTAGCCCTGGATAGCCATCGGTGCTGTCCCCGATTAAACATTGCGTTAAGAACCAGGAGTCGGCTTCTGCCAGGCTGACATCATGTATCTCGTCTTTCATTGGCCTTAACACTTGGCCTGGGACACCTAAGAGGTCCTTGTCATCAGACACCACCACAGTGTCGTAGCCGGGGGCTGACTGGAGGATACCCATCAGGTCATCTGCCTCCAGGGAAGCCTGTGTAATCGACGGCCAGGTGTCTTGAGCCCAGTCCATCATGTGGCCATAGCCCACTGGTTTTCTGGTCTTCTTTCGGTTGGATTTGTAGGGCTCGTACACCGTCTTTCTGAAGTTACTTTTGTCACTAAAACATAGGACTAATGTGTCGGCACCGAGCCTCTCCTTGAAGCCTTCCAGACGCTCACAGAACGTCTTCTTAGCTTGTTTAAGGTCTGCCCTTAAGCTCCAGATGTCTTCATCTATATCCCAGCAGATAGTCTCCTCAGAGGCTATGGTGGCTTGGAATAAATAGAGGTCGGCATCGACCAAGATGTTCTTTTTATTGGGACATAAAATGTCTAAGACGGTCATCGCAATACTCCTTAAAGTCTCTACCGTTTTCAGTTATTAGCCAGCGGTTACCCCAGCAATCGTCATCGATTAATGTGCTTATCAAGCCTTCTGAGGCGCAGACCGCAACATGCATGGCACAGTCCCTTGCAAAGTTACTTTTGACTGTGAAGGGCTTGCTCCAGGCTCTGTCGAGGACAATTACCATCCTTATTAATTCTCCTAAGTTGTCTTCGAATGCTTGGTCCTCTTCCTCGTTAGTGGGTGTCAGCCCAAGTTCTTCCCAGGGAATATTCTGCATCGATGTCGATACCGACTTTGAGATTAGCTCCTGCTTCTTTCGCCATTCGTCTAGCGAGATTACCTGTGACATTTCCTACCTCTTCTGTTGGGCAAGCAATCTGCACCTCGTCGTGAACCCACGCCATGATGTATGCCTTGCTGCCTGATTTAGTTAGTTCCTGATCAATCAATTTGACCCATTCTTTACAGATGATTGCACCTGCTGACTGGAGTAGTTGTGATAGCAAAATATGCTCACTGCGGACATGCAATGCTCGACCATCGAGACCCTTGATGTAGCCACGTTTGAATGCTCTACCGAGTTCGCTCTTGAGGGATTTGAAAGCCGGAATAGCTTTGTCAAATTCAGCCTTAAGGCGTTTGCCGTCTTTAGCTTTGCCTCCAACGATCTTGCCAATCAAAGCATCACCCCCGCCAAAAATTAAACTGTAGACAAAAGATTTTGCCGAGGCTCTATCAGGTAGACCCGCAGCTTTCTGATTGAAGGTGTGGATGTCTCCCTCCAAAATCTGCTTGGCATAGGCACCATCGTCATCTAGGTAATGTGCCAGACATCGCAGTTCCAACCCGGACAGATCCGCACCGCAGACAACCCAACCTGGGGGTGCGGTGAATAGCTCACGACACTCTCGGCCATAGGGGACTCTGGTACTGGGTATCTGCTGAATGTTAGGGTTGCGGGAACTGCATCTGCCGCTCACGGTTCCACCAGGTAACAATCGGTGCCTGAGCTTTCCATCCTTATCACATAGCTTTAGCCATGCCTGCTTGCCTTCTGCCAATGACGCTATCCTCTTCTGTACCAGGAACATCTCGGCTAGCTTCTGTGCCTCGGGATACGCCAAACTGTTGAGGACTGCTTCATCGATCTTGGCATCGCCATTGGCGGTAAACTGCTTAGGCTTCCAGGCATACTTCTTGGTGAGGCAATAATGGATATGCTTGCGACTACCGGGGTTAAACTCCACCACCTTGACCTTGGTAAACGGTTCGTCTTTTATGTAGCCTAGGGTCTTGTTGTCTCTCTTAGGAAGGAACTCTGTGTGGATTTCCCAGGGCTCGAATAGGGTAGCCATCTCACGTTCTAGGTCGGCCCTTTTCTGTGCCAGGGTGGCATACAGTTCACCTGCTGCTACGGTGTCGAAGGTCCAACCATTGCTGCCTATACGATCACAGACTTCTGCCATCACATGCTCAGTCTCGACTGACTCACGGCTAAAGTTGATGCCGTCCATCAGTAGCTGCTTGTAGAGTAAATGAGTAACAGTGACATCTTGTCCGCAGTAGATGAGCATGTCCTCATTCAGCTCATCCCAGCCGCCGTCATAGTCACCCTTCATCGTGCCCATTCGCATGCCCCAGGACTGGAGACTGTGTCTGCCCCAAAGGTTCCTAGGGAGGACCGCATCAACTCCTGCTCGGCTAGCGTCTTCTGCCATCATGTCGGCATGGAACAACTGTGAGAGGACATAGGTGTCGGTTACTTTTCCTTTGTAGGTCCAGCCGGGGGAGACTTTTTGGATGGCGGGAATGTCGAAGTTGATGACGTTGTGTCCGACGATTTCTTCTGCATTTGAAAGCAGATCGAGTGCCTCTTCGATTTCAATACCGCTGTAGACTTTTGGGTAATCCTTGCCTTCTGTGTCGAGTATCGCAATGCAATGAATCCTATCTAGTTCAGCTAAAAGACCGTTGGTCTCGAGATCAAATATCAGTGCCATGAGACAAACTCCATTTGATGGCCGACTCGCTCACTGCGCTGAGTCCTGGTCCTAAAGAAATTGGCTCTATTTGGGAATTGCATTTGATACATTCTTGCGTAAAAAGGGCGATGGTTATTGTTGAGTTTGAAACCTAATTCACACTTGGTCTCGATGTCGTGGTGCCACCTGATCCTTTCAAAAATGGCGTAAGCCGAATAGTGTTTGCGTCCAGACTGAAATGCTGCGGAGCAGTACTTTTTAAACAGCTCA
>Ga0308009_10000805_pt1 | contig 20543 bp, 25 predicted proteins | sample Neamet127_FD_203134 | JGI IMG/M metagenome (GOLD analysis project Ga0308009, IMG submission 203134) | Marine microbial communities from water near the shore, Antarctic Ocean - #127 | ecosystem: Environmental > Aquatic > Marine > Unclassified | place: Southern Ocean | collected 2014-07-24
GGAACAAATAAAGACCAATGATGGTGGCTATTATAAAGTGTACACCCCCTTCTGGAATAAGTTTGAGCAGTTTGTGGGCCAAGAAATATTAGAAAGTCAACAATGTAATATCCCTTTAAAAAAATACTTTAATTCGGTTGAAAAAAACACTAATGTATTAGATTTAAAATTACTACCTGAAAAGGATTGGTATAAGAAATTTGATAAATACTGGCAACCTGGTGAGCGCAACTCATTAGATAATGTGGATAAATTTATTCAAAGCAATCTCTTTAAATATAAAGACCATAGAGATTTTATGTCTGATGATGCAACAGCTAAAATCTCTGCAGCTATTAATTTTGGAGAAATTTCTACAGCTGCCTTGTACCAGAGACTTACCCAAGAACTTTATAGTGCTCATGAGTCATGTGAATTAAGTATTCATACATTTATTAAACAGATGGCATGGAGAGAGTTTGCAAAATATACTTTATTTCATAATTCTGATACTTACTTTAAATCAGCCTATAGCTATTGTGACAGTGATGTTTTATGGAATGGTGATGATATATTGTTTGAACTCTGGAAGACTTCGAAAACTGGAATTCCAATCATTGATTCAGCAATGCAGCAACTTCGTGAAGAAGGCTGGATGCACAATAGATCAAGAATGATTGTCGCTTCATTTCTAACCAAAAACCTAGGTATACACTGGCTCAAAGGTGCTACATGGTTTTGGGATAGCTTAGTTGATGCTGACCTTGCTCTTAATTCTATGGGGTGGCAATGGGTAGCTGGAACAGCACCCTATTCGGCACAATTTAGCCGTATATTTAACCCGACAATACAAACGCAAAAATATGATAAAAAGGGTGATTATATCAATAAATATTTACCAAAACAAAACATACTAACCACGCCAATTGTTTCGATCTCAGACTCGGCTTATGCGGCTAAACAAAGATATAAGAAGATTATATCAATGAAATGACACAGGAAAATTTACAATGAATGCATTATTATTAGTTGCTCACGGAAGCAGAAAAGAATCTTCAAATACAGAGGTTAAGCAGTTGGCTTTACAAATGCAACGACTCACTGATGGAAAGTTTGATTTAGTTAAACATGGTTTTTTAGAATTAGCAGAGCCATCTATACCTGGTGCAATAGATGATTGCGTGAAATGTGGCGCTACTCATATTACTGTAGTACCTTATTTTCTATCGGCTGGAAGACATGTGACGGAAGATATTCCTGAAGAGATTGCAATCGGTCAAAAGAACAACCCTGATGTTGATATTACAGTTTCGGGTTACCTTGGTGCTCGTAGTGAAATTGCTGAATTATTAATCAAAGCAGCTGTTTATTCTCAAGGAGGGCGCCAATAATGTCTAAGTCTTACAATTTACCAGATACAAAAGGTCACTTTGGTGACTATGGTGGAAATTTTTCAGCAGAAACGTTATTTGAACCACTGCAGTCTTTAGCGCATAATTATGCTGAAGCACTTAAAGATTCAGAGTTTCAAGCTGAATTTGATGATGATTTAAAGCACTATGTTGGTCGCTCTACACCACTTTATCATGCTAAAAATTTAAGTCAAAAAGTTGGTGGCGCACAGATTTATCTTAAACGTGAAGATTTAAACCATACTGGTGCTCATAAAATAAACAATGCTATTGGCCAAGCATTACTTGCTAAGCGAATGGGTAAAACTCGTATTATCGCTGAAACAGGCGCAGGGCAACATGGAGTCGCAACAGCCACTGTCGCAGCACGTCTAGGTATAGAGTGTGTGGTTTACATGGGTGAAGTTGATATCGCTCGCCAGGCACTAAACGTTTTTCGCATGAAACTCTTGGGTGCAACTGTTATTCCTGTTACATCAGGTTCAAAAACACTTAAAGATGCACTTAATGAGGCGATGCGTGACTGGGTAACCAATGTTGATGACACATTCTATATTATCGGCACTGTTGCTGGTCCTCACCCCTACCCAATGATGGTAAGAGACTTTCAGTCTGTTATTGGAAAAGAGGCTAAAGCGCAGTTTAATGACCAAGTCGGTGGCTTACCTGATGCCTTAGTGGCTTGCGTAGGTGGAGGGTCAAATGCAATAGGACTTTTTCATGAATTTATCGATGACACTTCGGTCGGTATTTATGGTGTTGAAGCATCGGGCTTCGGACTGGATACTAATCAACATTCAGCGCCTTTAAATAAGGGAAGACCTGGCGTTCTTCATGGAAATCGTACCTATGTAGTTTGTGATGATAAAGGGCAAATTGGATCCACACATTCAATTTCTGCTGGATTAGACTACCCAGGTGTTGGTCCAGAGCATGCTTATTTAAAAGATTCTGGTAGAGCTACATATGCATCAATTACTGATGATGAGGCGCTAGCTGCATTTCATACTTTAACGAAAGTAGAGGGTATCTTGCCAGCATTAGAATCTTCGCATGCTGTTGCTTATGCAATCAAACTTGCTAAAGAGTTAGGTCAAGATAAAAATATCATTGTAAATCTCTCAGGTAGAGGGGACAAAGATATTGATACCGTCAGATCAATTATGAAAGAGTTGTAACTGATGATTAAAGTATTTTATGATGGCAAATGTAGCATTTGCTCAAAAGAAATTAATCATTACAAAAATATTGCCCCAAAGGATGTTTTTGAATGGGTAGATGTCACTGAATCAGGCCTTGATTTATCTAAAGAAAATTTTTCACTAGCAGAGGCATTAAAAGTATTACATGTTAAAAATTCTAAAAATGAACTATCTTTAGGCTTGGATGCATTCATTTTAATCTGGTCTAAATTACCTAAGTTTAGGATATTGGCGATTATCACCTCTTTGCCAGTAATAAGGCCTATATTGCGATTTTCATATAAAAAATTTGCGAATTGGCGATTTAAACGAATTAAATATTGCAACATGAATTAACAAAATATGAAAAAACAGTTAATAAAAATATTAACAAGTGTTAGTGGTGTTTTGCTAATTATATTTATGTTATCCGGAGTGATTATGAGTGATGTAGAGCAGCCAAAATATGATGTTATTGAGCAAAACTCACCTATCGAAATTAGGCAATATAGTGCATTAATTGTTTCGGAAGTGGTTGTTAAAAATACTAGAAAATTATCTATTAATGAAGGGTTTAAATTAATTGCTGATTATATTTTTGGCAATAACCAGCAACAAACGAAAATTAGCATGACTGCACCAGTCACTCAGCAAAAGTCAGAAAATGGATGGATTGTTCGATTTATAATGCCGGCTGAGCATTCATTAGATACCTTACCAAAACCAGAAAACCCTGCGGTTAAAATTAAAAAAATTGATCAACAGAAATTCGTTGTCATTAAATTTTCGGGCTTATCCTCTGAGGATAACATCCAGCAACATGAATTAAAATTAACGCAATACATATTAGATAACGGGCTACAAACTCAGAATAGCCCTATTTATGCGTTTTACAACCCACCATGGACATTGCCATTTTTACGTCGAAATGAAATACTAATCGAACTGAAATAATTAAACTTTACCTCTAATCAAATAAACAACAATCGCAATTATAAATCCAAGGATAAATAATTCAAACATCAGTTTAATCGTTGATTGAGTAACAAGCCACACCACCCTTTTCTGAGCCTGCTGCAAACATACAGCGAGTATTAGGGTTATCCGCCGGAATCCATTCGTAAACACGAATATTCCAACCAGCAGTTTCGATCAAATACTCAGATGACGGCTTAATAGTTGTAGCGCCCATCGTTGTCATTTTTTCCCAAATTCCTGCTTGAGAAGATACAGAAGCTGTAAATGCAATTAAGAATGTGATTGGTTTAATTTTCATATTTTCTCCATTGTTTTTAACTAGATTAGTGCATACCACGTTGTTTTTTAATAAGTTCATAGGCACTAATAATGCCTTGTGTTTTTTCTTTGGCAATTTTCATCATCTCTTCTGGCAACCCTTTAGCCACTAACTTATCTGGATGATGTTGTGCTAATAATCGACGATAAACCCGTTTTAATTCTTTGTCAGTAAGATTCTTATCTGCTCCAAGCACTACGTAAGCATCATCGACTGTTAGTTGGCTTGTATGGCCTCTGGTGGCGTTAAATTGTTGAATTAGATTTTCTAACTCATGCAGGGGAAAATGTAGTTTTTGCGCAATATATTTAAGGGCATCATACTCTTGATCATCCAAAATTCCATCTGCATAAGTAGCTTGAATTTGAATCTCTAAAAACATACGCACCAGATGAGTACGTCTATGACTTTCAACACGGAACTGTTCAAGCACCTCATCTAGATTAAAGTCTTTATGCTTGCCTTGGTTAAACAATTCTTTTGCAACTTTCTGCATATCATCTGCTAATTGCATATGCTGCATTACTTGCTGAGCTAAGAGAATCTCTTCTTTTGATACTTTGCCATCCACTTTAGCAATATAGCCCATCACTGAAAATAAGCTGCTGAAAAATGCTGCCTGAACACGCTGCTGATCACCTAGATGATGATCTTTATCAAATCCACCAAAATTAGACTTTCCTTTAGAGAGATTGCCCGCAAATGCCGCGCCAAGCATCGCACCTAGAGGTCCACCAAGCATAAAGCCAAATGCACCGCCTAAAACTGTTGTCCACCAACTCATCAGTATTCCCTATTTTGAGACTTTTCTCTTAGGTTTTGAATCCCAAAAGCTCTTTTTCTTATTATCTTTTTTATCTTTAGAATTACTGTTTTTGCCGTATCTTGGCTTGTTTCTGGCACCATCCTTTTTAGGTTTTTTATTTTTAGGTGCTGGCTGATTTTTGAGTGACTCTGGCAAATTATGATCTGGTACAAAATCATCAACCATAATGCGCTCTAACTTCTTTTGTGTAAGACGCTCAATATCAAATAATTGCTTAGCTTCATCAGCGCTCACAAGCGATATCGCCTCACCTTTTGAGCCAGCACGTCCTGTTCTACCAATACGATGTACATAGTCTTCAGGCACATGTGGCATGTCAAAATTAACCACATGAGGCAGTTCAACAATATCAATACCGCGTGCAGCAATATCAGTTGCTACTAAGACGTTTACCTTGCCAGCTTTAAAATCTGCCAACGCCCTAGTGCGAGCAGCTTGAGACTTGTTGCCATGAATAGCCGCTGCAGTAATACCTTTCTTTCCAAGCTGTGTCGCAATACGATTAGCACCATGCTTAGTTCGACTAAATACTAATACTTGGTACCAACCATGGTCTTTAATAAGTTGCGTTAGTAATTCTTGTTTTCTTGATTTATCAACAGGATGAATCCATTGTTTAACAGATTTAACGGCTGAATTACGCGGTGTAACAGAGATTTCAACGGGATTGTTAACTAAAGATTTTGCCAGTTTTCTAATATCATCAGAGAACGTAGCTGAGAACATTAATGTCTGTCTTTTAGGTGGTAGAGTTTTTAAAATTCTCTTAATATCCGGCAAAAATCCCATGTCTAGCATTCTGTCAGCTTCGTCAAATATAATAATTTCAAGTTCATCAAACTTAACTGCATTTTGAGAATGAAGGTCCAATAATCTACCTGGTGTTGCAACCAAAATATCAACACCGCCACGTAGTTTTTGCATTTGTGGATTAATCTTAACACCGCCAAAAACTACCGCTGATTTTAGTGGTAAGTGTTTACCATAAGTTCTAACACTTTCTTGAACTTGGGCTGCAAGTTCACGAGTTGGTGTAAGTATTAGAGCGCGAACCTGATTTGATTTAGTGAGCTCACCTTTTGATAAAATCTGCAAAATTGGTAGCGTAAATCCGGCTGTTTTTCCTGTGCCTGTTTGCGCCGCTGCCATGACATCTTTACCTTCTAAAATCAGAGGAATAGATTTTTCTTGAATGGGGGATGGAGTATCGTAGCCTTGATTTTTAACCGCTTCTAAGATCGAGTCTGATAAGCCTAATTTTGTAAAACCCATAATAATTTCAAATAAGAATAAAGAAGCCTATTTTACATTTACCTTGTAAGAGCAATCTATAATACTTGGTATGAATAATTACCAAGCTATTAAAAGCCCTTGTATTGGAATTTGCAAATACAACAAAGACAGATATTGTGTAGGCTGTAAGCGCCATAGCGACGAAATAACTGGCTGGATAAACTACTCAAATGACCTTAAAAAAGCCATCATTAAAGATCTAAAAGATCGAACTATCGATGATTGAGCTACAAGATCATTCGATTATGTGCCCTTATTGTGGGGAATTTATCGATATAGAGGTCGATTGCTCTGAGCCTAATCAAAGTTACATTGAGGACTGTTCAGTTTGTTGTCGACCGATTAATATCACAACAACAATTGACTTTGATGAAAATGTTTATATATCAGCGACACATGAAGACGAATAGCTATTAGCTCATTTCTTCAGGTGTTCTTGCTTTAATAGTTAATGCATGTAATTCACCAGAATCAATTTCTGGGCGAACAGTTGCCAACACCATTTTCTGACGAGCTAGCAACGACATACCCTCAAAAACATTTGATACTACAACTGTAGAGCAATTACAGCCATCACCTTGCATGGTGACGGTTGAGTCCTGAACGCCTGCTTCTAGTTTTGCTTGAATTTCATCTAATGTCATTTTTTTAAGCTCCGAACATGCCCTTAAGCATAAAGAAAAATACGATTGACATCATTGCGCCAGCTGGCAATGTGATCAACCATGAAAGAAAAATTTTGTTTATCATACGCGTATCCAATGCAGCCAAACCTCTTGCTAGACCAACACCTAAAACTGCGCCCACTAACACTTGCGTGGTTGATACTGGAAGACCAGTACCAGATGCAATTACCACAGTGGCAGCTGCCGCTAAAGTTGCAGCAAAGCCTCTTGAAGGGGTTAACTGAGTAATACCAGTTCCCACTGTGGCAATAACCTTATGACCATAAGTCACTAGACCAAACACGATACCACCGCCACCAACTAGCAACACCCAAATAGGCAAGGCACTTTTCGAACCAATTAGTCCGCCACTTTCAATAACACTATAAATCGCTGCTAATGGACCAATTGCATTAGCAACATCATTTGATCCATGAGCAAACGCCATTGCCGCTGCGGTAATAATCATCAGTACACTGAAAATTCTTTCCATAGAGGTGAAGTGAAAATCATCATTTTCATTTGGATCAACATGAATACGCCTAATAATAAGCGTGCCTACCAACATAACCAAAAGTCCAAAACCAAACGCCAACATGTAACTGGTCGATAAGTCATAAGTTAAGCCAACATGCTTCAAGCCTTTGAAAATAGTAACAAGGGAAATAACAAAGCCCACTAAAAACATATAAAACGGCACATATTTTTTAGCATTATCAAACGGATGCTTAGTATCGATGATTAAATTTTGTAAGCTTCTGAACAGCATAAAGGCAATGACGCCTGCCAAAATTGGGGATACAATCCAACTCATGGCAATATTACCAACTTTACTCCAAGCAACAGCATCAACACCAACACCAACAGCGCCAAATCCTACAATAGCGCCTACAATTGAGTGCGTGGTGGATACTGGCCAACCAAGGTTGGAAGCGATCATCAGCCACGTTCCTGCTGCTAGCAATGAAGCAAGCATGCCATAGACTAAAAGATGAGGACTATCAGTAAAAATTGAAGCATCCAAAATTCCTTTACGAATCGTGGCTGTTACCTCGCCGCCCGCTAAAATGGCGCCAGCAAATTCAAAAATAACCGCAATAATAATAGCTTGTTTAATAGTGATCGCACCCGACCCTACCGAAGTACCCATGGCGTTAGCAACATCGTTTGCACCGACACCCCAAGCCATAAATAAACCAAATACAACTGCTAAAATTAATAAAATATCGCCGTAATTTGCAATGATTTCCATAGTATATTCCTATTAATTAGTTATTTAGCGAGTAGCACTTCTAGTCGAGATCCGACTTTTTGTGCAGAATCTGCTAACTCACCTAGCCACTCAACAGCGCGATAATAAAACATCACATCAACTGGAGGTAGATCAGCTTCTAACGGGAATAATTTGGTTCGAATGACATGTTGTATTTTGTCAGATTCACTTTCTAATTCATTAATATCGCTAATAATTGAACCAACAACTTTACGCTCACGATTACCAAAGGCTGTCTCTAATAACTCATCCAATTCATTAACGGCTTTTAAAGCAGTTGCTGAAGTCTTAATACAAACATTAGTTAATTCGATAATGTCTTCAAAGATTTCATTAGGCAGGGTCATTTTTCGATTAATCATTAGGCCAGATACATCTTTGGTTCGATTGGCAATCGAGTCTTGAATAAGAAGTAAATCAAGCAAGTCTCTACGAGAAAAAGGCATCATAAAAGTAGATGGTAGACTTAAGCGCAGCTTTTTCTTCAAAATATCAGCTTCACCTTCCTTGTCTCCAATTTTTGATTGAATTTTTCCAGCTTCGTCCCAATCTTGAGCATGAATAGCAACCATAAATCCTTTTAATTCGGAAATACATGAGTGCACGCTAGTCATATGCTGCTGAAGTGGGCTGATTGGAGATTTTCCAAATAAACCATCAATAATACTTTTAGCCATAATTTCTACCTATTTTTTTATTGTTTGTTAAATGCGAATTTTCTATGAAAATACATATGTGTCAACCCCTTATTTAGTATTTTTTTTTGACGGTGCTTTCTCTTGATCTTCATCAAATAAAATACGCTGACCTTCGCCCTCAAGATCTTCAAACTGTCCGCTTTTAACCCCTATCATTAAAAGGATCACAAGCAAAATTCCGACAAAAATCATACTAGGTATTAACCAATAAATTACATCCATTTATTCCACTCTATTTTGTTCAAAATTACATTAATTGTATTTATATTTGATTTCATAAATGGTTTTTTAAAGATTTAGCCATCATTTTTCTAAAATATGATCAATTATTGATTATTTTTGTCATCAAAAAATGCACAAATAACAGCACTATTATTTGACCAACAATTCTATGATAAGTTTATTTCTCATGTTTTGTAGTTAAAAAGTTAAATTTAATATTGTTTAAGATCATTAAAGCAACAATGGTCATCATCGCACCCAAAATAGTTGTCCACTGTAGTGTTTCGCTTAAAAATATCACACTCAAGCCAATGGCAATAAAAGGCACTAAAAAAGTAAACACACTGGCTTGTTTGGAGCCTAGTTGCTGAATACCTATAAAATAAACTGTGGTTGCAAAGGTTGTAGAGCCGATAGTCACAATCAAAATACTAATCCAAAATACATAATCCATAGCCAAAATCGATCCATGTGTTGGCTCGAAGAAGAAGGTTAAATCGAGCAATGCGGTCATTAAATAAATGTAGAAGCTTAACGTGGCAGGTGCAACTGTCTTAGCAAAGGTGGTTACTATTGACATTAACGCCCAGCAAGTTGCAGCGGCTAATAAATAAACGCTGGATCCAGTCAAAATTTCACTTAATTGAAATTGCCAGATATTCATGGTTATCAAAACCCCTAAAACACCTAACAATAAAGCCAGCCAATCTTTACCTTGGGTTTTGTTTTGCTTACTAAACATCATCAGTAAATATACCAATACTGGCATAAGGGTTGTGACTACTGCACCCGCTAAACCTGGAGCACCATGTTTTGTACTTAAAAAATAATACTTAGAATAATATATCAATAGTATCGCTGCTAAACTTGCAATCAAAAAGTGTTTTAAGCTAATCTTAAAACTCAGTTTCATCCACCAAAGCACAGGCGCCATAGATAAAGTAGTTATGATGTAGCGATAGCTAATAAACTCATGCACATTAATATAGCCTGACAACACATTGGCGATTGGCCAAGAAGCACCCCAAAAAAACATAGCTAAAACGATCCATAGGGCTAATTTGCGATCTGTTGTCATGATAACCCCAATAAAACACCAACAGACATCATGATAACACCGCTGATTTTATTAATACGAACGTCCATACCTGGCCTGGAAAACATAGCTTTAATCTGTCCAATCGCAACAATAATCACATTAATACCTGCTATTAGCCCTATACCAACTGTTATTAAAATCTCTAATGCATAAAATAAATCAACTTGAGATAAATCAATAAAAGCAGGCAGTATCGCAATATAAAAGATCATTACTTTAGGATTGGTTAAGCTAATTAAAAACCCAGTAAAAAACTCTTTAATATTGGTCTTATGGGCAGCCGTTGAGCTAAGTTCTAATTTGTGAGCATTCCATACACTATATCCCAAATAAACTAAATATAGCCCGCCTAAGATTCTGACATAGTCCATCAGTGGTGTAATTGTTTCAGCAAATAGCTCAAGCGAAAAAAGTACTGCCGAAAGATACACCAAATCACCTAAAACCATACCTAATGACAAATAAAACGCTGGCATAAAACCTTGAGACATACTCTTTGCAAATACTGCCAACGTGCCAGGCCCTGGCGTTATTACAAACACAAAGGCAATTAAAAATAATGAGGTGAAATCAAGTAAGGTCATGGCTTTTAATATAATGCCACAAAAACACCGACTAACATCATGGTAACGCCTGTTATTTTATTAACTTTTTGAACCACACCAGGATCTTCAATAGATTTTCGCAATTTTAGCCCGAGAATATTTGCCATACTAAGTGCAAGCAAAACCGTTAGCCCAACGATTACTATGACTTGCAACTCAGTGGTGAGCGTGAGATTATTTAGATCAATAAAAATTGGCAAAAAAGACAAATAATAAACAATGGTCTTTGGATTAGTTCCGCCTACTAAGAATCCAGAAAAAAGTAAATGAATCACTGATTTTTTAGCGCTATCATCTTTAAAACTAACTCCCATTGAGCGGTATTGCTTAAAACCAATATAAAGTAAATATGCTGCGCCAAAAATCTTGACATAAGCCATACTTTGTTCAATCGTTTGAGCCAATATTGTCAGTGCAAACATAGCGATTGAAACATACAAAATGTCGCCAATAACATGACCTATTGAAAGCCATAATGCGGCAATAGGTCCATATCGTGTCGATGTTGCCAAGACTGCAAATATCCCTGGTCCTGGGGAGATGGCATAAACAAACGTAGCAACAGTTAAAGATAGTAGTGTTAATAGTTCCATCTGCTATAATTCTTTCATTATTTAAATATTTATTTTAACGCCTTATGAATTTAGATTACCTTGATTTTGAACAGCCAATTGCTGAATTGGAAGACAAAATAGAAGCGCTTTGTAATATTAAAAATAAAGCTGATATTACACAAGAAACTGACGCTTTAAAATCCAAAAGCACCGTACTAACTAAAAAGATATTTTCTTCTTTGTCAGATTGGCAAATTTCTCAACTAGCACGTCACCCTAAACGACTGTATACGCTTGATTATATTAATACAGTGTTTGAAGAGTTTACTGAGTTACACGGTGATCGCGCTTATGGCGATGATCATGCGATTGTGGGTGGTATTGCAAAATTAGATGGCCAACCTGTTATGTTTATTGGCCAGCAAAAAGGTCGATCAACCCAAGAAAAACTAAAATATAATTTTGGCATGCCTCGCCCTGAAGGCTATCGAAAGGCTCTACGCCTAATGAAAATGGCTGAAAAATTCAACCTACCAATTATTACATTCATTGACACTCCAGGTGCTTATCCTGGGATTGGCGCCGAAGAGCGTGGACAGAGTGAGGCAATTGCTAGAAACTTATTCGAGATGTCAACCTTAGCCACCCCTATTATTTCTGTAGTCATTGGTGAAGGTGGCTCTGGTGGTGCGTTAGCCATTGGTGTAGCAGATACAATGATGATGTTTCAATACTCGATCTATGCCGTTATCTCACCAGAAGGTTGTGCGTCTATTTTGTATAAAGACGTTAGTAAGTCCAATATTGCTGCTGAATCTTTAAAGCTTACTTCAACACATCTTAAAAAAGCTGGCTTGATTGATATTATTATTGATGAACCTCTAGGAGGTATTCACCGTGATCCATCTAAAGCTCAATCTTTATTAAAAGCTGCATTAATCAAAGAACTTAACACCATCAAAAAAATCTCAACACAAGATTTATTATCTGCAAGACAAGAAAAACTACTTGGGTTTGGACAATTTAAAGACTAAAGATACTTTTCTCGAGGGCAAAGAAATTGTCCTAGGCTTAAGTGGCGGCATGGATTCGATCGTCTTGCTGCATTATTTACACACTCACTTTCCTAAACATTTAAGGGTGGTTCACTGCAATCATCATCTATCTAAGCATTGTGATGATTGGAATGTTTTTTGCCAAAAACTGTGCAAAATCCTAAACATACCTTATAAAAATATTGATCTACATCTAGAAAAATCGTCTAATATTGAAGAAAATGCACGTAAAAAACGCTATTTATCATTATCTTGTGATTTAAATGAAGATGAAGTTTTATGCACTGCTCACCATCAAAATGATCAGGCTGAAACCCTGCTCTTACAATTATTTCGGGGCTCTGGCGTTGCAGGTTTATCTTCAATGCCACAACAAAAGCCACTAGGATCGGGCATCCACTATCGCCCCATGTTGGGGATCGAAAAACAACAGATTATTGACTATGCCACTGATCACAAACTCAACTGGGTTGAAGACGATAGCAACAAAGATACCAACTTTAGACGCAATTTACTGCGAATAGACTTCATTCCTGCATTATCGAAAATTTACCAAAATCTGGTTAAATCAATTGCTCGTAGTGCTAGACACCAATCAGAAGCTCTAAAACTGACGCGCGAATTAGCACAGCTTGATATTCAAGCTAATAATCTTATTGCTCCTAATAATCTTCTGCAAATTAATGCACTAATGACGCTTGACACTCATCGAATTAAGAATGTTCTGCGCTATCATTTAAGTCAAATGCAATTTTTAGCGCCTAGCGACAAAATCATGGATCAAATTATTGAACTCTTGTCTGCCAAAGCCGATGCAAACCCATTAGTCAGGTGGGATGAATTTGAAATCAGGCGTTATCAAGCGCAACTGTACTTTATTGATAATTCGAGCGATAAAACATTAGAAAAATGCCCAATTCATGATGAATTGCAAAATTTGCCAAATTTTTCAATTCGCTATCGAGCGGAAGGTCAACGTATTAAATTAGCGGGTAAAAAGCACTCACAATCACTTAAAAAGGTCCTTCAAGAGGCTGGAATACCGCCCTGGGAGCGTAATACGCTAAAAATGTACTATATTAACGATGAATTACGAGCGATGGAACGCCTTGGACACATGCAAAATGCTGAATAATCATTATTTGTCAAATTTTTGAAAAAACGATTATTTATAATTAATATTAGTATTACTTTTAACTGCCGGTTTAGCAATAGCAGTCGCAATTTCTTGTAAATGGATGCTACCAATAATTTCATTATTATCATCAACAACATTCGCTGCATGGTTGTCACTATCGACAACGCCAGACAATACATTTTCCAGCACGCTACTCTGGTGAAAGCTTGGACCTTCTACTGTTTTTCCTTTATTCATTATTGACTTAATATTAATAACGCGACCACGATTTATTTCTTGAATAAAGTCAACAATATAATCATCGTCTGGCTTAAGAATAATATCTTGAGGGTTTCCTTGTTGAATCACCTCACCATCACGCAATATAGCAATAGAGTCTCCAATACGAAGCGCCTCGTCCAAGTCATGGGTTATAAAGACAATGGTCTTATGAAGATCTTGCTGAAGATCAAGCAAGATATCTTGCATGTCTGATCTGATTAACGGATCAAGAGCTGAGAAAGCCTCATCCATTAACAAAATATCCGCGTCAGTCGCCAGTGCTCGAGCTAAGCCAACACGTTGTTGCATGCCGCCCGAAAGCTGAGCCGGATAATAGTCTTCAAACCCATCCAGTCCAACACGCTCTAACCATTTATGCGAATCTTTTTTAGCTTGATCCAAAGAAATCCCCTGAATCACTAATCCATAGGCCACATTCTCAGCAACTGTTTTATGCACATGAAGACCAAACTTTTGAAAGACCATGGAAGTTTGATGGCGCCTATACTCACGTAGTTCGATTTTAGACATGGATAAAACATCTTTACCATAAACATCTATATTGCCGCTTGTTGGCTCGATCAGACGATTAATATGGCGAATTAAAGTTGATTTTCCAGAGCCTGATAAGCCCATAATCACCGATATTTTATGCGCAGGAATATCAATGTTGATATCTTTTAATCCTAAAACATGGTTATGTTTGTCTAGTAAGTCAGCTTTTGACATACCGTCTTTAACATACTGAACCATCTTCTTCGGTCGCTTACCAAAAATTTTGTATAGACCCTTAATGCTAATAGCAATATCACTCATGAATGGTCTCCATGACGGTGCTTTTGCAATCGTTTTCCATATTCCTGGGTAACTCTGTCAAAAATAATAGCAAGTGCCACAATAGCCAATCCATTTAATAAGCCTAACGCTAAATACTGGTTTGAGATGGAGCGTAAGACTGGCACGCCTAATCCTGCAACTCCAATCATTGAAGCGATCACAACCATTGATAATGCCATCATAATCGTTTGATTAATGCCTGCAAAAATGTTTGGCAAAGCCAAAGGTATTTGCACGCCGAATAATCGCTGACTATAGCTAGCGCCAAAAGCATCTGCGGCTTCTAGCGCCTCTTTACTTACCAGGCGAATACCTAAGTTAGTCAAACGCACAACTGGTGGTAATGCATAAATACATACAGCAATTAAGCCTGGCACTTTACCAATACCTAGCAACATGACGACTGGAATTAGATATACAAAAGCAGGAATGGTTTGCATGATATCAAGCAGCGGCGTTACTAGTGTTTGCGCATACTTTGATCTGGCCATTAAAATACCCATCGGAATTCCGATAAAGATACAAATCAAAGTAGCAACTGAAACAATAGCCAACGTCGACATGGTGTCTTCCCACATACCAAAATAACCAATGGCGATGAATGCTAATATTGCCCCTGATGCAATTTTAATACTTCGACTTCCGGCCCAAGCAAGTGAGCCAACAATAAGTAGAATGATTGGCCATGGTGTGGCTAATAGTAACTTTTCAAACCAAACTAGAAACCATAAAAGCGGATCGAAGAAGCCCTCTATCGCCTCTCCATACTCGCCTGTAAATTCTGAAAAACTACCATCTATACTTTTTTTAAACTCGCGAAGTTCCCCAATTTTCATTGCTGGAAACTCGCCTAAAATATCAATCATAAACCCTATATTATTGTTAAAAAAAATGCCTGAAAAATCAGGCATTTGTTATTATTGAAATAGACGTACTATTTAATCGCTGCTTTAATTTTATCTGCAGTCGCTGTATCTACCCATGACTTCCAGGCTTCTGGCTTAGTCAATAGAAACTCAATTGCTGCATCTGCACCACTGGCTTGATTGTCACCCATGTAGACCAGCATTTCATTCATTACAACACCTGAATAAGTACGGTTTTTAAAGTAATTAGATACTTCAATACCGCCATTCTTCTTTAGGTTATCAGTCACTACTGTATGAACTTCTGACTTAGCCCAAGTACTTTGTTTTGGGTTGTCGCACTCTTCTTTTGCTATACAAGAAGTCCAATGCTCAGCACCTGCAAATGGCACACCAAAGTCAAGCTTAACCATGTTGTATTTACCAATAAGCGCTGTTGGAGACCAGTAGTAACCAAACCAGTTTTGACCGCGATCAACTGCTTTTGACATTGAACCGTCTAAACCTGCAGCAGAGCCTGGATTAACAAGTTTCCAGCCTTTAGCTTCCATATCAAATGCTTTGAATAAATTAGCATTAGCTAATTGACAAGCCCAACCGGCAGGACACGTTACAAATGCACCTTTTGAAGGATCTTCTTTGTCTGGGAATAAGTCTGGGCGTTTAATAACGTCAAGCACTGTTTTTAATTCAGGATGTGCTTTAGCAGTATGTGGTGGGATCCACCAGCCCTCGCCTAAGTCTGTAATTGGATTGCTGTTTTCTGAATGAAGCGTACCTTCTTTCATTGCTTTATAAAGTGGCTCGCGAACTGAGTTAATCCATAATTCAGGTGCTGCATCTGGCTGGCCTTTAGAATTCATTGATGCGAACGTTGTCTCTGTAGCACCTGGCACTAATTCAACTTTCAAACCGTAGCCTTCTTCAAGAATGATCTTATCAACATTTGCCATTAATTCGGCTGATGCCCAGTTCATTTCGGCGATTTGGATAACGACTGCTTCATCTTTCTCAGATGTGGTGTAATAAACCAATGATGCAATAATTACAGCAGCAAGGACTGCTTGTTTGATAAATTTACTATTCACGATATAACTCCCAATTATTAAAAAATGTTAAAAAACAAAGGGAGTTGTTAAACTATTTGCTCACCAATTGTTTTTAGTACAATTGGTAATCTATGTTAACAGGCTCAGAGTTTTAAAGGAGCGCATGTCATAAATAAGGATTGTCAATCTGTAGTTTTTCCAGAATTTTTACCTCAAGGCTTTCCATTTTTTGTGCCTCAGACTCTTCTACGTGGTCATATCCTAATAAGTGTAATGTGCCATGAATGGCCATATGAATTAAATGGTTATTAAATGTTTTTTGCTGCATTTTCGCCTCTTCAACAACTATTTCATTACAAATAACCACATCACCCAAAATTTCCTCATCAATCTCAATTGGTAGATCACTAGGGAAGGACAAGACGTTAGTGGTTTTATCTTGATGACGGTAGGTTTTATTGAGTTGTTGAATTTCATTTTTATCAACAAAGCGGATGAGTAGCTCGCTTTTTCCTTGGTTAAGCTCATCCAATACGGTTTGCAAGATATTACAAAACTCAGTTTCATTTATGTTGTTAGCGTTAATACTATTTTGAATAACAATCATCTCAAACTATTAATTGATAAAATGATTTATTTTACGTTGTTAATTTTTCTGCATTCATGCCAATCGTCGAAGTCGCTATTGCTGTCCCATTAAACCGAACCTTTGATTATCTTTGTGAGGATAAGGTAGAGGTTGGCGCACGTGTGAAAGTACCTTTCGGCACTAAAAAAGTCTTTGGCATTGTTTTGTCACATAAAGACAAGAGTGAATTTAGCAAACTTAAATCAGTGATCGAGGTTTTGGATGAGACACCCATTCTCGATAAACCCATTCTTAATTTTTTATTTTGGGCCGCTAAATATTATCACCATCCAATCGGCGAGGTTCTTTTAGCGGCATTGCCTAAAAATCTGCGCATTGGCAAGCCGGCCATTATCAAAAAAGTGATTGGTCTACCAACTCAAACTAGCAAGCCCGATTTTGAAATTACACAAGAACAAAGTTTAGCTATTGATACTATTCTTGAAAAGCGCGACATTTATCATGGTTTTTTGCTCCACGGCGTAACGGGTAGCGGAAAAACCGAAGTTTATCTGCGCATTACTCAAGAAGTGCTTAATCAAGGTAAGCAGGTATTGGTTTTAGTGCCTGAAATTGGTTTAACGCCACAAATGATAGCGCGTTTTGAGCAGCGCCTAAAAACACGCGTGGTGGCGATTCATTCACAACTGAATGAGACGCAAAAATTAGATGCCTACCTAATGGCTAAAAATACAGAAGCTGGTGTGGTTTTAGGTACACGAAGTGCGATATTTGCACCGATGCCAAATTTAGGCTTAATTATTATTGATGAAGAGCATGACGGATCTTTTAAACAGCAATCAAGCTTTCGTTATTCAGCAAGAGATCTAAGTTTTATTCGTGCCAAACAGGCGAATATTCCTCTAATCTTAGGCACCGCCACACCGGCTTTGGAAACCTTAAAAAATGCTATGGATAATAAGTTAACTCGATTAACTTTAGCTAATAGAGCTGGTGGTGTGATGATGCCTAAAGTCAGTTTGATCGATATGCGCTCCAATTCAGAGAATGGCCATAGTGCACTATCAAAACTATTGATAGAAAAAATGCAACAGTATTTATCCAAAGGTAAGCAAGTTATGCTGTTTATTAATCGACGTGGTTATGCGCCGGTATTTTTCTGTACTGAGTGCGCTTGGAAATCAGAATGTAGTCATTGTAATGCCAGTATGATTTACCATCGACACGTTAATCGACTTAAATGCCATCATTGTGGCGATGAAAAAATGCCAGAGCAGTCTTGTCCTGATTGTGGAGAGCAAAGTCTAGAAGTTTATGGCTACGGCACAGAAAGGCTTGAAGAAACTCTATCCTCATATTTTCCAGAAATACCAATTATTCGTATCGATCGGGATACTACAAGACGTAAGAAGGCCCTTGCAGAACATTTAGAAAAAATCAATTCCGGTGAGCCTTGTATTATTGTCGGCACACAAATGTTAGCCAAAGGACATGATTTTTCTAATTTAGCGATGGTGGGAATACTGGATGTTGATGGAGGGTTTTTATCAACTAACTTTCGTGCAACCGAATACTTAGCTCAACTACTTATCCAGGTTTCAGGCCGAGCAGGCAGAACTGGCGACCAAGGAGAGGTGGTTATTCAAACACGATATCCTGACCATCCAATGTTTCACTATGTATTGTCAAATCGCTATACACAATTTGCCAGTGGCCTACTCAAACAGCGACAAAGTGCCATGATGCCGCCATTCGCTCATCAAGCATTGTTATGTGCGAATGCTAAAAATAAACAAAATGCTGAAGATTTTTTGCGTGAAGTAGCTGGGCTATTAAAAAGTGTCAACATGGATGGTGTAGAAATTTGGGGACCAGTTACAAACTCCATTGAAAAAAAGGCTGATTATTATTACTTTAATCTTTATCTTCAATCTAATGACAGAGCCGCACTTCACCAAATGCTGGCCACTTTTAGCCAACATGTTGACACCATCAAGCTCAAAAACAAAGTACGTTGGTATTTAGACGTAGATCCGATTGACTAAAGTCTTTCAAACGGCCCACTTCACAACAATACCAACAAAATTAGTATAAGCACCAACTATCCAATTCCTCATCCTCTATACAATTTGTAGCAGCTAAGCAATTTAACGCTTAGTTAAAAACAACATATAACAACAATTGGGGAAAAAATATGAGAATAAATATGAAAAATATCGCAGCGACACTGCTAACTGTTAGCTTGTCACTTGGAATTTCATCGGTAGCTAATGCTGGAAGTTACGGCACACAAAAAATTGCTTATCATGTCAACTATGATGCTGCTAAAAGACAAGCTGGAGCGCTTAGAAATATACAAAACCATATCAATGCTGTCGGTGCAAAAAATCTAGATCTTCGCGTTATTATGCACGGCAAAGGTTTATCAATGCTGTTGTTGCCAGAAGAAGCAAGTAATACCAAATTACCTTTAGGTAATGCTACCAATAAACAACAAGCTTCAATCGCTAACCTGAAAAAACAAGGTGTTACTTTCAAAGTGTGTGCTAACACTCTAAAAGGAAAGAAAATCGATATAGATCAGCTTTATGATGCAGAAAACTCTGACATCGTTCCTAGTGGTGTTGCAGAAGTTGCACACCTTCAAGCTAGAGGTTTTTCTTACTTAAGACCTTAATCCATATCAACACACAAGGTTTTTTGCTTGTGTGTTGATACTTCCAGAGAGCATAAAATGAATAGAAGATTGTTTCTACAGAAATCTATCGCCATCACTTCAATTGCAACTGCAGTTGGTGCTGGACTGCTAATGCCTATTAAGGCGTTTGCCAATACCTCAGAATTTAAGAAAATTTCCGATAAGACTAAAGAGCGAATATCCAATGCCAAAGAAGGTGACTTTACATTTAAGACGCCAACGATTGCGGAAAATGGTGCAATGGTACCAATTACAATTGATGCTAGCAATATCCCTGCTGTTAAAAGTATCGCTATCTATGTACGGAACAACAAGACACCACTGTCTGCTCACTTTGAAATTTTAGAGGCCTCTGCATCTATTACTTCACGTATAAAAATGGCTGAAACATCAATAATTACAGCTGTTGTTGGAACGGAGTCAGGAGACTTTATTCAGAATAAAAAAATTATAGTAACCATTGGAGGATGTGGAGGTTAGCTCAATACTCCTGAAAATATTATGAAAAAAATTAAACTAAAAGCTAAGTCAAGATCTGGCCTCATTATTGTTAGGGTTTTAATTAAGCACCCAATGGAAAGTGGAAATCGAAAAAATAAAAGCGGGCAGCTTATTCCGGCAAACCATATTACTAATCTCTCGTTGAAAAAAAATAATCGCTTAGCCATTAAGGCATCCATTGGCGGGACCATTTCTGAAAATCCATTTTTTCAGTTTAAGGTTCCAGGCGTCAAAGGAGATGAAATTAGCTTCGAATCTATTGATAATCTAGGAAAAACACTGCAAATAACCAAGATATCAAAATAAATATTAATACATTAGGTCTGGTTTTTTGACTTTTCTTGGTGCTTTTAACCCCTTTTCTGTACAGTTTTCATAAAGCGTTTTACTAATGTCGCACTTCTCCCTTAAGTGTTATGATAATTGTGCAGATTTTTTTTAAAAA